>Ga0209812_10000087_pt1 | contig 85577 bp, 61 predicted proteins | sample JI71714BDNA_FD_187502 | JGI IMG/M metagenome (GOLD analysis project Ga0209812, IMG submission 187502) | Wastewater effluent complex algal communities from Wisconsin, to seasonally profile nutrient transformation and Carbon sequestration -... | ecosystem: Engineered > WWTP > Effluent > Algae... | reverse complement strand
TCTTAAAAAAAATAGTTGACTTAGCAAAAAAATATGAAAGTCTCTCTCTTTTGTGTTCATTTCTTTCCTCCGTGTCCTCTGTGCCTTTGTGGTTAATTTAGTTTCTCAAAAAAAAACAGTTAACTTAGCACAAAAATATGACAAATATGTTTTTTCATGTTTGTATTTAGTTAGAGATTTTCACCGTTCCCATGAGATTTGTCAACAGGCCGATCAATCTAAATACCCCTTTGTGCAATTAACCCTAAAAAAGCCCGTTGAAAATCCTCTCCCGTAATCTCAATTAAAGACGGATCACTTAATCCTAAAGCGCGATAACGACGAATCGCTTCTAAGGCTCCTTGATTACTTAATAAAGCTAAATCTGCCCCATTCCATCCCTCGGTTTCTGTGGCTAAATGAGCAAAGTCAACCCCCACAATCGGACGCTCTTGATTATGGACTTGTAAAATAGCTAACCGACTATGATAATCAGGTAAATCTACCTTTAATTGTAAATCTAATCGCCCTGATCGCAACAACGCGGGATCTAAAGCATCGGGCCGATTTGTGGCACAAATTAGTAAAATTTGTACAGCATTTTGTAAACCATCTAATTCCGTTAAAAGTTGACCAACTACGCGATCGCTGACTCCAGAATCTCCGAGATAACTACCTCTGACAGGTGCTAAAGTATCCACTTCATCGAGAAAAATGACACAGGGAGAAGCCTGTCTTGCCTTTCTAAATAACTCCCTCACAGCTTGTTCGGCATCCCCTACCCATCGACTTAATAATTCCGGTCCATTTACCCCGATAAAATTGGCTCTAGCTTGGGACGCAACGGCCTTCGCAAGCAGTGTTTTTCCCGTCCCTGGAGGTCCATATAATAAAATGCCTCGTGGTACTTTAGCTCCGGTTTTTGCATACAATTCAGGATACAGTAATTGTCCTTCCACTGACTCCTGTAAAATCTGTTTAATTGTCTCTAAACCGCCGATTTCTTCCCACTTGACTTGGGGGGATTCTAGGGAAACCGAGCGCAAAACAGAAGGCTTAATTTCTTGAATTGCTAAGAAAAAATCGTCACGATTTATTGTCATTATTTCCGGCAGTGCTTCATCCAAAGAAACCACTTGACGACGGAGGGCAAAATACGCGGCTTTCTGACATAAGGCTTTTAAATCTGCCCCCACAAATCCTAAAGAAAAATCAGCAATTTCTTCTAAATTTACCTCTTGACTTAAAGGCATTGTTTGTGTTATTATTTTTAGTATCTCTATTCGTCCCTCGCGATCGGGAACCCGAAATTGTACTTCTCGATCGAAACGTCCGGGTCGTCTTAAAGCTGGATCTAAATGCTCTGGGCGATTTGTTGCTGCTAAAATAATCACGCCAGACATTTTGGCAAAACCGTCCATTAATCCTAATAATTGTGCGACTAAACGCTTCTCAACTTCTCCTTCTACTTTAGCGCGATCGGGGGCGAGACTATCAATTTCATCAATAAACACTAAACAGGGTGCGCGACGAGAAGCCTCTGCAAAAATTTGTCGTAATTTTTCTTCCGCCTCCCCATAATATTTGCCCATGACTTCCGGGCCAATAATCGCGATATAATTTACCCCTAATTCTTCGGCCAAAGCCCTTGCCGTCAGAGTTTTTCCCGTACCCGGAGGCCCGACTAATAAGACACCATGAGGGGGTTCTAAACCTAATTTGGCTAAGATTTCTGGGCGTTTGAGAGGAAGTTCAACTAATTCTCTTAATTCTTTAATAACCTCAGTTAACCCCCCCACTTGAGACAATTTTATCTGAGTTTGTTTCGCCTCACTGGGGGGGGGAGTGATAATAGTTTCTGAGACAGAATTAGGGGTTTGAGTCCCAAAATTGCTCACTGTTACGGGTTTTCGGGGAATATTCCCTGGACGGGGAATATTACTAAAAGAGTTTACCTGAAAACTCGTTTTCACTTCGCCACTTTGGATTTTTTCTTCAAGCTTTTTCGCGAGTTCTAATAATTCATCAAACCCCTTAAATAAATCACTCATGGTATTTTTTCCTATTGAATGCGATCGAGCGCTCGTTTTCCGCCCCAGCGTTCTACAATTTTATCATCATAATCATCAGAAACTTCTAAGACTGCCGCGACGGAGGACTCTAATTCTTTTTTATCACAAGTGGAGCCAACAATGGTATGTTCAAAAACAATATCGCCATTTTCATCGATACCAAAAGCACCAAAGCGCATATTACTATTTTCTCGGAGGAGATAGCGCATTAAATCAGGAACAAGTTCCGCACCTGTCACGACAAAAGAACGAGTATTAATGATCGCGTCATCTTCTCCCCAAGGAAAGACAAAGATTTCCACTAAAGCCGAACCCATAAAAATAGCAAGTCCGGGGCTATCTTCTCTCGCGCAGGGAAATTTGCCGTATAATTCTTGCATCCATTGGGCGATTTTATGATAGCAGGCTTCTTGAACTGGGTTTTCAAATTGCATGGTAACTCGCTCCTTTTTACAGAGATGGGATTTTGTCTATTGGTTAACTTACCATAAACTGAGACAAATTGAGTAACTGGCTTGGCCTAGTGTCAAGGAGTGTCTTTACTTTTATGGCGACATAATTTTTTCTCGTCAAAATGATATACTTTGCTGTAAACTATCGGTAGTTTCGTTCCTGGTTTTGCCGAAATAGTATTTTGTTGTAGGAGGTACTCTCATGGAAGATTTTTTGACCCCGGATTTAATCACGAATAGTCTGACTTTATTAGGGGCTATTGGTTTTTTCTTTTTGGGGGCACAAGCCTTGCGAATTTTAAATGATAGATAAATGATGGGGTGTGACTAAAGTTATTACTCACTTCAGGTCAGTTGCTAATGATGATATCTTAGATTCTTGAGTCCCCCAACCCCCCTGATCAAGGGGGGTTGTTTTATTGTCTATTTTTCTAACTATCGCCCTAGCCAGAGAGATTAGGACATCTTGGGAGTGCGTCCGAGGCCGGCTACCATCGCGATAGTCGCGGCCTCGGACCACTCGTTTATTTACCTAGTCTTAAGGACACGGCAGTGCCGTGTCCCTACCGGTTTTTTTCAGGGATCGCGTAATTGTAAAAAATGAACTCGTCCTGATGTTTCTCCCACGACAAAAATCTTACTCTTAGGCGCGATCGCGCAGCATTTTAACATACTCTCACCCGTCCAAGTCGCGATTTCTTCACGACGGGATAAATCCCAGACTTTGAGGGTATTATCATCAGAAACAGAAATCAGAATATTTCCCATTGTGGCAATGGAAGTAACCGCGTCCTGGTGACCTATGAGGGTAAAAAGTTCCTTTTTTGTTTCCCAATTCCAAACTTTAATTGTGCGATCGCGTGACCCAGAAATTAACCATTGACCATCACTGCTAAGGGCGACAGAATTGACATCATGGCTATGACCTTTCAAGGTATAATTATTCGACCCTTTGACTAACTTAAAAACCTCTTTCCATAGCCCCTTGCCACTAGGCATTTCCGAAATATTAATCGTTTGATTACTCGTGCCGGAAATTATTTTTTTGCCATCGGGTGTAATCACCAAAGAACGAATGCCATGATAATAATCATCGCTTAAACTACCGATTTCTTTTTGGGTGTCACGATTCCAAAATTTCAATGTATTATCTCCAGAACTGGAAATAATTTGTTTGCCATTGGGAGTAACAACCACGACATTGACCCAATCCTGATGACCTGTCAACGTCCCTAATATTTCTCCTGTTTCCAAATTCCAAATTTTAATGGTCTTGTCCCCAGAACCGGAAATAATCTGTTGATTATCAGGCGTCACTGTGACGGATTTTACCCAATCACTATGGGATTTTAAAGTTAAAAGTTCTTCACAATTTTCTAAATTCCAAACGTTGATCGTACCATCACCAGAACCGGAAATTACCCGTTTTCCATCTCCGGTAATTGCCACAGAATTAACACATTCGGAATGACCCTGACAAACTAAAGTTTCGCCTTCAATAACCTCCTGAAGATTCCATAGTTTAATGGATTTATCTGAAGAACCAGATAGGACGATATTTCCATCAGGAGTCACGGCAAGCGTATTCACAGGTGCGATATGATCGACCAGAGTAAATAATTCTTCACCCGTTGATAAATCCCACACTTTCAGAGTATTATCATTAGAAGCTGAAATTACTTTTGTGCCATCAGGAGTTACCAAGACATCATTGACATAGGTATTGTGACCTTGCCAAGTTGAAATTAATTGTCGAGTCTCTAAATTCCAAAGTTTCAGACTATGATCCCAAGAACAGGAAATCACTTGTTTCCCATCAGGGGTAATTGATAAACCTTTGACCCATTCTGTGTGACCGGAAAGAGTAAAAAGTTCCTTTCCCGTTTCCAAATTCCAAACTTTTAAGGTTTTATCTCCAGAGCCAGAAATCAGTCGTTGTCCATCAGGATGAACCGCGAGTGCTTGCACAAATCCACTATGACCTTTTAAGGTTAACAGTCGCTCCCCTGTTTCTAAATTCCAAACTTTAATTGTCCCATCCCAAGAACCGGAAATAATGCGAGTTCCATCTAATGTTACCGCGACAGTTTCAACGGCAAAAGGTTCTCCGCCAATTGTGAATAATTCTGACCCATTTTCTAAATCCCAAACTTTTAATGTCTCATCCCAAGCACCGGAAATTCCACGTTTTCCATCGGGGGTAATCGCGACAGCATTAATATAACTTCTATGACCCTCTAAGGTGAAAATTACATCTCCTGTTCCTAAATCCCAAACTTTTAATGTTTGATCTGAACTTCCCGAAATCACTCGTTTTCCATCGGGCGTTACCGCGATCGATTGTACCCAATCTCGATGACCTTTCCAAGTTTGTAATAACCGACTGCCAGGAGGCGTTAGACTAGGATTTAATGGTTCAATCGTGAGATTTTTGCTCTGCCTTGCTTGTTGGAGTAATCTCTGAATTGCCGGGGCAGAAAACGACATTAATCGACCTAATAGTTGTGCGGGAAGTTGTTTTTTATCTTCCTTTAAAATATGCACTGATAATCGAATTGCGCTTTGAATTATTCTCAGGATTTTACCTTGTTCGACCGTCAAATTATCGGCTAAATCATAATCCTTTATTAATTTGTATGGTCCGGCTTTTTCTACTTTAGCTTCGATAAAAGTATAATCGGTGAGAAGATGATATAATTTATCGGGTTCGATTTTTGCTAACTGATGAGGTAAGCTTTCTAGTAGCTCGCACAGTTGGGGTTCTGATAACTGTTCAGGTAGCCAATCAAAGGATTTTTGAAACTCACTCATAATTGAAGGATTATGGCAAAAAGATAGTGGATTGTATATGATACCCTGTCAGAGATGTTGCTGCAATGATCTCGATCAAGACATGGGAGAGAGTAACCACCAGGCCGAAAACCCCCGAAAGTCATCCTAATGGGTGAGGATACCTGTTTGATCGGGTTGATCTTTATAAATTGTTACTTTCTGATGTCCTTTACATCCCTGTCTGATATTATAACTTACTAATTACCATGATCAGCATCCGAGAAAAAAGGAATCCTTTTTGGGATATATCTCCCCTACACTATTGGGGAAGATATGCTCTTCAATGCCCTTTTCTTCTGTACCTTCTTTGCCCTGTCATTCGCTTTTTCTGGGAATTCTTTTCTTAACTTTCTGCACAAAGGCGATTTCTTCCTGAATTTTTTGCCAAATAAAGGGCGCGATCGGCATTCTGAAACAGTCGATCATAGGACTGGTCTAGTTGAGGAATTTCACTCGCGATTCCTAAGCTTACTGTGACATATTGACTAATGGGTGATTTCGGATGAATAATCTGTAAACTTTCCACGGCCTCACCCATCACTTTTGCCACATTTATCGCGTCTTTTAAGTCCGTATTCGGTAAAATTATCGCAAATGCTTCTCCACCATATCGTGCTATTAAATTCCCTGATGTAGGCTGACTATTTACTAATACTTGTGAAACTTGTTTTAAACAGATATCTCCCGCGGCATGACCTAAGGTATCATTGTAAACTTTAAAATAGTCTAAATCGCATAAAATCAGCGAAATGGGTAATTTTTCCCTCGCGAGTTGTTGCCATTGTGCTGTTAGCTCTTCATCAAAGTGACGCCGATTCGCCACTCCTGTTAAACCATCTGTCTTTGCCAAAAATTCTAATTGTTGATTGGCTATTTGTAATTTACAATAGAGTTCTGATTGCTGAATCGCGATCGCGGCTTGAGAAGCAAAATAACTTAAAAAATCAATTTCCCACTGTTGCCATTGCCGAGTCGATTGACAATGATGTGCAATTAAAAGACCCCATAAATTATCCTCTTCTAAGATAGGAACAATTAAATTGGCTCTAACCTGAAACTGACTGAGCATATTAGCATAACAGGATTGTACAGAGCCATCAAAAATATCATCAACACTGCGAATCAACCCCGTTTTATAAAGAGATAAAAAATCCCCCCTAGCAAAACAAGGATCGTTAATTGTTATATTTAAAATGGGCGACCATTTTTCTGCCACCGATTCCACAATGACTGCGCCACTCCAGTCCGGGTTAAAACGATAAATAATCGTGCGATCTGTCTGTAAAAAAAGCCGCACTTCATCCACTGAAGATTTTAACACTTCCTCGAAGTTCAAAGAACGGCGAATACGCTCTAAAATTCTCCCCAAAAGTCGCTCTCTTTGAGCCTGTTGTCGCAGCATTTCCTCAATACGGAAGCGTTCAATTGCATAGCGAATTGCCCGGACTAACTGATGTCTCTGAAATCTCCCTTTTATTAAGTAATCTTGGGCCCCAGAATGTAAGGCTTCCAAGGCAATTTTTTCATCATTTAAGTGTGTTAAAATTACAATAGGTATTGGCGGAATCTCTGCTTTTAATTTGAAAAGAGAATTTATCCCTATTCCATCAGGTAAGAGCAAATCTAATAAAACAATATCAAAATTATTAGTTTTTAAGCACGCCATTCCTTCTTGTAAAGAAGGAACAGATTGCAAATCAAATTTATCTTGAGAAATAGATTCTAAAAGTTCTTCAATAAGGATTCTATCTTCAGACATATCCTCAATTAACAAAACTTTTATCGATTGTTCAGATTGAGAGATAGCTAAAGACATCATATCCTGTTTTTAAAAGATGATTTGTCGATAATGGAAAGTAGTATCATCCCTCCCTCATTAATGGTAATTATATCCTGAAACCTGTTTCATCCCCATTTCTCTTAAAAAATCTTATTATTTTCCCTTGACGTTTTGACAAACCCATTAGAGAGCCGTCTGAGTTGGTAGTTTCCTCTCTAAATAGAGCCGTAATTCTATAGATGATAGATAAAGATATTGTTCCATAGAAGAAAGATTACAGACTTCTTTGAGGCAAAGTGAAATAAAAAGTGGCCCCTTGACCTAATTCTGATTCTACCCATATTTTACCACCATGACGTGCTAAAATTTTTTGACAGATCGCGAGTCCGATCCCGGTACCTGAATAGGCTTCTTGAGTATGGAGACGCTGAAAAATTTGAAAAATACGCGAGAAGTATTTAGGATCAATGCCTATACCATTATCTCGAACTGCGAACAACCAATACTCATTTTGATTGAGGGAAGTGATCTCAATGACAGGGGGTTCATCCCCATGATACTTAATGGCATTGCTAATCAAATTTTGAAAAAGTTGCACTAATTGAGAATTATCGCCCATCACTACTGGCATCAGACTATAGCTCAGGGATGCTTTATTTTTATGAATCACCCCTTGTAGATTAGCCATTACTTCTTCTAATATACGATTACAGTCACATACCTCAAACTTTTGCCCCCTACTACTCACGCGTGAATACTCTAGCAAATCATCAATCAGTTTTTGCATTCGACTGGAGCCTTTCACGATTTTGTGAATAAATTGATGAGCTTTCGCGTCCAAGTTGTCTTTATCGCGTTCTTCTAATAGTTGTGCATAATTCGCGATCGTTGCCAGAGGAGCCTGTAAATCGTGAGAAGCAATAGAAGCAAATTGCTCTAATTCTGCATTAGAGCGGGCTAATTCCTGATTCGTTTTTTGCAGAGCTAATTCGGCTCTTTGTCGTTCACTAATTTCTTTTTGCAATAAAATATTTTGTTCCTGCAATGTTTTTTCGACTGCCAAACGACTATTAATTTCCTGTTGCAATAAAACATTTTGTTCCTGCAATGTTTTTTCGACTGCCAAACGACTATTAATTTCCTGTTGCAATAAAACATTTTGTTTTTTTAACTGCATTTGTAACCGTCTTAAGACCAGTTGATTTTCAATTCTTGCTAAGACTTCCTCTACTTGAAAGGGTTTACTTATATAATCAACAGCCCCTAATGTAAATGCTTTTATTTTATCAAAAACTTCATCTTTTGCACTTAAAAAAATCACAGGAATTTCGCGTGTTTCTTGATCCTCTTTCAGTTTTTGACAAACTTCATATCCATCCATTTGAGGCATCATAATATCTAATAAAACCAAATCAGGTGCTTTGGTTTGTACGGCTCTCAATGCCATTGAACCATTGAGTACAGCCCGACATTGATACCCACGTTCGCTCAATAATGTAGATAACAAACGCAGATTTTCCGGTTTATCATCAACGACTAAAATATTTCCCGGTGAAGACAATTCTTGTTCCTTATTCATAATCAATAATTTTTTCAGTTATATCTGTAATTTTATCAAAACGAAATTCCGTTACCCAAGTTTTGAGTAAATCCACCAAGCCCGAAAATTGGGGGGGAATTTCTAAGGTAAGTTGCCCAATTATTTGATCATCCGCGGCGAGAGCTCCATTGTGGAGGGCCTTCACCCACCCCGGAGGCATTTCTTTGAGGATATCTAGTATTTTTTCATCACTAGGAGTGCGATCAGAAGAAAGTTCAGCACTGGTTTCTAGTATGACATTTTCATAGAGATATTTGACTCCTAAATGCTCACTCATCTTGGATAAAAGGATATCTTCTTGAAAGGGCTTGGAGACTAAATCATCACAACCAGCCGCGAATACCAGATGTCGTTCTTCATCGAGAGCACTCGCGGTTAAGGCAATAATAACAGTATCATGACCTTTGGGGAAATGTCTAATTGATTTGGTAGCTTCATAGCCATCCATCACAGGCATTCGCATATCCATCCAAATTAAATGGGGTTCCCAATTTTCCCATATTTTGACACCCACGGCTCCATTTTCTGCTTCTTTTACTTCAAAACCAATACTAGAAAGTAATTTAACTAGCAATTGCCGACTTTCCCAACGATCTTCTACTACTAAGATACGATATTGAGTTTGATTGGGTACTAATCCGATCGCTCGTTGTGGTTTTTCTGGAGATGAAATCCCCCTGGATTCGACTAATTGCACTTTGACATCAAAGGAGAAAATTGTTCCTTTTCCCAAGGTACTCTCAACCGCGATCGCGCCTCCCATCAATTCAATAAATTTGCGACTAATCGGTAAACCCAGTCCGCTACCTGATTGAGATTTACGCCCGGATTCAGTTTGGACAAAAGGTTCAAATAAAAGATGTAATTCATCTGGGGCAATTCCCATCCCTGTGTCTTCTATTTCCCAATGAATAATTTTTTCTTTGGCCTTCTCGGTAGGGCGACTAGAGATACGGATAGTGACACTTCCCGTTTCCGTAAATTTAATAGCATTACCCAGGATATTAATTAAAACTTGACGCAATTTACTTTCATCAATTTGCACATATTGAGGAACTTGGGAACTCATATTAAAGCGCAATTGTAGTCCTTTTCCCCTGGCTTTGAGATGAAACATCTCTTCTAAGCTATCGAGAAGTTCATAGAGATCAATATGTTTAGGATTGATCGTTAACCGTCCCGCTTCTATTTTGGAAAGTTCCAAAACTTCATTAATTAAGCCTAATAAATGTTGACCACTATTACTAATAATTCTGACATATTCTTGGATTTCAGAAGAGAGGGAGGTATGACGAGACATCAGTTGAGTAAATCCCAGAATGGCATTGAGGGGGGTTCTCAATTCATGGCTCATATTTGCTAGAAATTCACTTTTTGCTTTATTGGCAGCATCCGCGGTGTCTTTGGCTTTTTTAATCGCGTCTTCTGCTTGTTTGCGTGTGGTAATATCGGTGACACGCACTAGATTAATTATTTGCCCAGCAACATAGATTTTTTTGGTCGCTAAATTTCCCCAAAAAGGCTTCCCTTTTTTCGTTAAATACTCTACTTCTTTGCTCCCAAATCCCTGATCTTGTCTCTCTGGAATCGGTGGTACATCCTCTTCCTGACAAGAGTTTTTAGAGCGAGTTACTCCTTCCAGATTGAGTAAATCTTCTTTACTTTCTGCTTCAAACATTTCGACGGCACGACGGTTGCAATCCTGAATTAATAAGGTTTCTGGGTTGACGAGGAAAATAGCATCAGCCGATTCATTGAAAATCGAAGAAAGTAAGTCTTTACTCCTAATTATTTCCGTTTCAGCTTTTTTGCGATCACTAATATCCTGACTCACACAAATAATGCAAGTTTCCCCAGCGATTTCAATCAAGTCTGCTGATAACAAAAGGGTACGGATATCTCCTGATTTTTGGCGAAACTGAAATTCCTGGTTTTGCACTTTTCCCTTTTGATTTAACAATTGATAAAAATTAGCTGGTTCCCCTTGATTTAACCAACCCGGTAAATTGTGGGAACTCTGTCCGAGCAAGTCTTCAGGAGTATAACCTGTCAGTTGTATAAAAGCTTCGTTTACTTCAATAAAAGCCCCATCTTTCACACGATTAATAGAAATGGGATTCGGGGAAGAGCGAAACGCGATCGCGAATTTTTCCTCGGATAAGCGTAACGCGGCTGTACGTTGTTCAACTAAACTTTCTAATTCCTCATTTAATTTATGGAGTTGAATATTTTGTTCCGCAAATTGCCTTTCTAAAAAATAACTATGGACGGCTTCTTTTACGGTTAAACGTAAATCTTCAATTTGCCAAGGTTTAGCCATATAACGATAAAGTCTGGCGTACTTAATCGCATTCCCAATCGCTTCTAAATCCGCTTGACCTGTCAGTAAAATGTTGAGAGTCTTCGGACTGATTTGATGAATTTTTCTCAGTAATTCATCCCCTTTGATTTGGGGCATGATATAATCACTAATCACTAAAGCTATTTCATAATTTTCTTCTAATAACTCTCTCAGGACCTCTAAGGCTTCTTCACCTCCTTCAGCCGTTTCAATCATATATTCATTTTCCAGAGTGGTCTTCAATTCAATTCTCAGACTCTCTAGAATCGTCGGTTCATCATCGACACAAAGAATAACGGTTTTTTTCTTCATCTTTTTTCTCCCTGGTCGATCCCCACCCTACCTGAAAATTAGTGAGTTGTTTACACGGTTTCTAAACCCGATTTTATTGTGTCAATTAATTCGTTGCTATCCCAAGGTTTGTACAGACAGCGGTAAAGATTTGCTTCATTGACCACCCGTTCAATTGCCTCTGCATCAGCTTGACCGGTTAACATAACTTTGACAATATTCGGGTATTTTTGATGAACTCTAATCAGAAATTCATCTCCCTTAATTCCTGGCATTAACCAGTCGGAAACTATTACTAATATATCATTGCTTTCTTCTTCTATTTCATCAATGATTTCAAAGGCTTCATCGGCACTCTCGGCAAATTCATAAAAATAAGCATCTCCAAATTCTTTTTTGAGTTGAATTTTTAAGCTGTTTAAAACTACAGATTCATCATCCACACATAAAATGATCGGTTTAGCCATCGGGGTTCACTCCTCTTTTTTTATTCTGAATTTAACTAGCAACTTAATGCCATAAGACCAAAATGATGATAGGATTCGGAAGTGCACGAGGACTCGTACAAGCTCACGAGATAGTCATAGGGACTACGCACCATAAATAGTGCGACCCGTACAGAATAGCACCGGATCAGGCACAATAGCGCGACAATAGCCCACGAAGACCCACCATCCGTGGGATACAGTCCTTATGGTGGGATGAGGGACACACTACTTCTCACCCAATAAATTTACATATTTGTATCAACTTTAAAGTAAAATAGTATCAGATAATTGCATCCGGGCAGTTAGAGACTCCTATTATATCATAATGTGGCTTAATTCTCTGTTTTGGGGAGAAATATCGAAAAAGTGGTTTGACCGGGTTGGCTATCTACTTCTATTTTCCCCCCATGTTTATCAATAATCTTCTTCACAATTTGTAAACCTAAGCCACTGCCTTCCCCTGCGGGTTTTGTGGTAAAATAAGGTTGAAAAATTTTGGGTAAAATCTCTGGGGGGATTCCTTTGCCATTATCAATAACACTCACTATTATATTTTCCTCTTGCTGAGTTACATCTATTTTCAAAATTCCTTGATAGTTCATCGCGTGTAATGAATTATGAAGTAAATTTGTCCAAACTTGATTGAGTTCATCGGGATAACATAAAATATCGGGGACATTGGGGTCATAGTATTTGATAATTTCTATGCCATGCTTCAGTTGATTATGATAAAGGGTTAATACAGTTTCAATGCCTTCACGAATGTTCGCGATTTCTTTTTCGTCTGAATGATTACGTCGGATAAATTTTTTTAATGCTAATACGATTTTTGCGGCTCTTTCTGTGGCAGTAATAATATTACTGGTACTTTGTTGTAAACTCACTAATTCATAAACTCTTTCCAGAATGTTAAGGCTGTTTATATCTTGAAAAAAATGCCCTGGCATGGTAGAGTCCGATATTTCATAAATTCCCATATCAACAAGCAGTTCCGCGATCGCGTCACTTTCCGCAACCTTTTTTTCTTCTAATCCTCTAATTAATTGGCGTTTTATCTGTCGTTTTTCTTTGCTGGATAAATTATTATATTCTGTTTTTGCTTGTTTCAAAAAAGCCTGAAAAGCATTATAGTTTTCCTGAGAAAGCTGGCGAAAGAAACTCGGTAAAGTTTGGGTAATTTTGCTTAAAATATTATCAATATTATGGACGGAAGAACGCAACGCGGCTAAAGGATTATTGATTTCATGGGTGACTCCAGCAATCAGTTGTCCAAGGGCGGCCATTTTTTCGGAGTGGATCAGGTCTTGTTGTGTGCTTTGGAGATGCTCCAGAGTTTGTTGTAATTCTTTATTTCTTGATGCTAATAGGGCATTGGTTTCTGTTAGTTCTAAGGTACGTTGTTTAACTTGTTGTTCTAATAATTTATTAAGCTCGCGTAACTTTTCTTCTGCAATTGCACGCTGTTTTACTTCCTCTTCCATTTGGGAATTAACCACGATTAATTCTTCAGTTTTTGCGTTGATGCTTTGCTGTAAAATTTGCACCGTTGTGTACATTTCTACGGGATCTAAAGCATGGAGAATACTGGTTTGGGTCAAAATTCCGGCTAAATATCCGTTTTGATCAACTACTACTAAGCGACGAATGTTATTGTCTTGCATTATTTGATGGGCTTGCCAGAGAGTAAAATCTAGTTTCGCGGGTAACAATGGACTACTCATTACTTTTTCGGCTTGAGTCTGATGCAGATCCCTTTGGGAGAGTTTAAATTTGACGATATCTCTTTCTGTTATAATGCCCAGGGGGATGATTTTTCCATCATTGTTAGTTTCACCAATAACGATACAGCTTTTACGATGGATTGTCATTTGTTGGGTGACTTCAAAGACAGACAGTTTTTTTGAGGCTGTCATTACATTTTTTGAGGTGATAATTTCACTTACTCGTCGCATTTTGAGTAAATCCGTGGCTTTGAGGACTTGTCGCACGCTTTCAGGGGTAATAATTCCGATTATGTTTTTCTCTGAGTCGAGGATGGGGAGGTGACGAATCTGGGAGGAGCGCAGGAGGGATAAAACGGAGAAGATATCACCGGCTTCTTCTCGGGTAAGCGCGATGACATCACTTGTCATTATTTGGGAGATGGGGATACCTTCTAAGGGCATTTGATGGAAGGTAATTTTGACGATATCTCTTTCTGTTAAAATGCCCAGAAGTTTTTGCTCTTCGCTGATGAGAATATAACTGGAACGATTTTCACTCATTAGCCCGATCGCGTCTAGTATGGGGGTATTGGGGGAAACGAGAAGGGGAAGACGGGCGATCGCGTTTTCGAGTAAATTAGAGTTTTCTGGGACAGATTGTGACATAATTTAAGGTTAAAGTTGTGATGGGATTTGCGGGTGTTTTTGATCCTTGGATATAGTTGAGATGTTTTCCCAGAGAAACTGGATTTATTGACAGATAGCAACCTCCATAGTCTGGACTTTATTAGTCGCGGAAATTGCAGAAACCCGGTTTTTTGAAAAAACCGGGTTGATGTGGGGAATTTATCCGTAATATCCCTGGGGAGTTTAATCGGCTCGCATCCACCGGAAAAAGGACGCGATGGCGCGATCGATAAAACTATTGGGTTTTTCCTCACTTAATTTCCGTTGTACTCTTTCACGTTGCCATTCTAATTCAGTAATTAACATTTCTCCTTGTTGAGTACGCAGGACCATTGCTAAATAATCATGGCTGATTTGATAATGATCAAAAGGGAGAGAATGAATAACAGAAACAATGCCCGCTTCGCTCAAAATATCTAGCACCAAATCCAACTTATTAGCTTCGGCGGCTAAATCAACGGCAAGTTCATCACGCGTTTTCATCACACGAGTGCCATTTTCATTGGTGAGCAAAAATAAAACTAATCGGGCTGTCCGTTCATTTAGCCGTCCGCAGTTTTTGAGCAAATCATCGAAGAAATTTTTGATCAAAACCCGTTTGGGAGATTCTCCTAATTTTTCGTAATTGTCTAAGGTGGTAATGCCCAATTTCTGCAACTGATAACCTAAAATTTGCAACGCGATCGGCCCAACTGTATCCATTTCATCCCATAATTCCATCATCACGCGATCGAGTAATTCTGGATCTAAGATAAATTTCGTGCGATGGGTTAACTGTTCCATCAGATTTCTGGCATGGCTAAACTGAAGATTACCTAAATAATAACGAATCTCTTTCGCGAGTAAATCATTATTAATGCTGTCCAGATTGGTGGAGCGCTCACATTCTAATAAATAATGCAAAGCATCGCTACGAATTGACAAGATAACTTTAAGGGAATCCTGTTGTAAACAAAACTCGAAGAAGTCATAAAACATTCTTCTGGTCGAACGGTTGCGACCCAAGAAAAATTCCTCAAATTGATCAAAGATTAGGACTATTAAATGGTTTTCATTTGTCAATTTATGGAGGGTATTTTCCACATCTTTGACCGAGGAAAAATTTCCGCCTTCTTCTGGAACTTCTGGGGCTTGAGAAGTTCTGTTTAATTGTCGGTGTAAGTCTTTTACCCAGTCTCTATAATTACTGACTGTTACCATCACTAAAGGCTTTTCCAGAAGGCCCTCCGTTGATGATTGGGATAAAATAGGAATTAATCCGGCTTGCAGTAAAGAAGTTTTACCAACCCCTGATTCTCCATGCAATACCGTCAATTTATTTTGCGGATCTTTTACCCGTTCTAACAAAGCATTGACATCGGTTATGCGACCGGAGTCTTCTATTTCCAACGCGATCGTCGCGGGGGCAGATTGATCAATACTTTGAGGAGAGAGAGGAGCAATACCGATAAAGGAATTCATCCCATACTGATATTTAATCATCCTCTGTTTCTGATAAATACGGAAGGCTTCTCGATACTGATCTTGGTCGAAATACAGCTTTTGTAAAGCTTTTAAAATCTGTAGATAAATCTGTAATTCTTGTTTGGGATCAGTTTTATCAAGGGCATCTTCGAGTTCTTTGACAGTTGATTGCCATTGATTGAATTCTTGACGAGATTCTGCTACCAGAATAGCATAAGAACTCTGACTGTCTGCTTCCTCTAATTGGGCTTGGGTTTGAATCGCGAGTGCTAATTCAGCCAGTTGACTGGCATGAGCCCATTTAGAATTGTGCATCGCGGCTTCTGCTAAAAAGCCATAGTCTTGAGCTAATTGACTTTCGGAACCGTAGGTAATATGTAAATTTAAGGCTTTTTGGGCCAGACTTTGCAAGTCTTCCCATAGAGATAAATGCTGTAAGACTTCTCCCTGTTGATTAATAAATTTAGAGACTAAATCTTCACGCCCTGCCTCTTGGCAAATGTCTAAACATTGCTGGAAATACTGTTTGGCATCTTTCCAATGAATAACCGTTTCTTGCGTTGGCTCTAAAACTCCTAATCGATAGTGACACAAACCGATATGAAAGAATAAAATGGCTAACCATTCCCATGTAGTCTGTGGTACAGAACTTTCTGGAGAACCCTTGCTTTTTGACTTGGATTCTTTCGGTTGCCAGAAGATCAAAGTTTTTTGATAATGAGCTAACGCGTCTTTGATTTCATCACGCGTATAGCACTCTCGCCCTCGAATAAATTCTAAATTAGCTTTTAGCTGAGGTTCTAATTCCTGTTGATGTCTTATTAAATCCCGAATAACCGCCTGTAGTGTTTGATAATCAATGTCTCCCAAAATTTCCGAATTGGGGAGAAACGCGGGCGTCTGGGAATCTAAAACGTTGCTGAGAATCTGTGTAATGCTTTGCTTGAGAAAATCCACTAACCCAGGTGTATCCACGGGTACATATTCTGGTTGGTTTGTCTCTGCCATTGCCCTAACCTACTTTTTGCAAAACTGTTAATACAATCATTTTAGATTTTAGATTTAAGATTTAAGATTAAGCCCAGAACTTTCTGTCGAAATACTCTAAAATCTTTTCTCTAAAATTTTTTCTTCCTAATCAAGAATTGATTTTTTTGCCGGTTTCACCCGAATTCTAGCTTGACGGAGCTTGACGGGGGCAAGTATTTCGGCTTATTCCTTGTCTTGATTTATTGGGTTCCGTAGAGGCGATCGCCTGCATCTCCTAATCCTGGTATTATATACCCATATTCATCGAGATGTTCATCAATGGCCGCGGTATAAATGGGGACGTCGGGGTGTTGTTCATGGAAATGTTGAATACCCTCTGGAACGGCCAATAAGCATAAAAACTTAATGGACTTGGGACTGACTTCTTTGAGTCGATCTACGGCCGCGATCGCGGAATTTCCCGTTGCTAACATAGGATCGACAATTAAAACATCCCTTTGATCCATATCATGGGGCAGTTTAAAATAATATTCTATCGTCAGCAAGGACGTGGGATCTCGGTATAATCCGATATGTCCCACCGAGGCGGAGGGTATTAATTCTAGGATACCATCTAAAAGTCCCTGACCAGCCCGCATAATCGAAACAATCACCATTTTCTTTTCGCTGGCTAAGATGGGGGCTTTCATTGTCGCGACTGGGGTTTCTATTTTTTCATATTTTAAGGGTAAATCTCTGGTGACTTCATAAGCTAATAACATCCCTATTTCTTTGAACAGTTGTCTAAAGATCGCGGTACTTGTTTTCTTTTGACGTATCAGGGTTAATTTATGTTGCACTAAGGGATGTTCAATCACTGTTACTTGATTTTTCATTCTCTTTGAGATTTGAGGTTTTAGCTTTAAGCACCGCGATCGAATAATAACACATTCTTTCCTTCTTAAAACACTGTCCCATCACTTTCCATCTGAAGGGGGGGAATGCCCCCTTGTCTTAATTCCTGGGCTATTTGTCGTCCGGCTTGCCAAGTCCCCCCTTCTAAAATTTTGACCCTTGGTAATTCTGACACATTTAAGTTTAATTTCTCGCGGATATTTTCGGCGATTTTATCTAACAAAATTACGGTTAAGGCTCGCCATTCTACTATTATTTCTGAAGAGGGTAAATGACGATTTTCTAAAATCTTCTTATCTGTAATTTTTAGTAATCCCAGATCAAGACATAAACCACCATTACGATATTCTGGTAAACCTGTTAATTCTTCTAAGTTAATTACCTCTAATCCCATTTCATTTAAGGGTTCTAAAAGAGAGTACGTTAACCATTGTGATAATTTATGAAAAGGGATATATTCATCAGCAATATTATCACTTTTTAAGGGAGAATATTTACCAATATCTCCTAATTTGACACCAAATAGTTCAAAACTTCCTGGCCAAATTTCGCCAAATCCTTTTAAGATTGCATTTAAGACTTCTGAAGCCCGAATCGTTTTCAGTCCCGAAAATCTCGTTTCTTGTAAATGACGGGCTAAATAACCCGGACGCGGGTTTTCCTCATTGCCAAATAATAAGGGATATTCTCTTAATACTCTACCGAGATTTTGTAATAATTTTAGTCGTCCTTCTAATCCCATGATTTGATTTTCTGAATTTATTTGAAATCCCTGGGCAAGTTTTTCTAGGGTGAATTGTTGTAATTTTTGGGCATCTACTTGATAGGGAAAATCGGGATTACTGGAAAAATATCCTTGACAAAACATTCGGAATGTGCTAATAGCTAATCCTTCAGAACGATGATAAGTATTACCGGATTCTTTTTCGTAATATTGCCAATTTGGTCCAGCTCCGGCATCGAGTAAAACGCTAATAATGACTAAATCAAATTTAGATTTTGCTCTGTCGATCGCGCTCAGATGTGCTAAGGCTTGATTAAGTTCTTGAAGTCGGGGGATATTATCAATTTCAAAGTGTCGCCAACGACTATGAAAGGGGATTTCTAAAGTGGGATATTGTTGTTCTATGATTTTGATGACATAATCCGCGGTTTTCTCTAATTGACTTAAGTCCAGTTGAAAGTATTTAAGTTTATTTTGCCGGCCTAATTGAAAGACGCGATCGCATTGTTGTCTAATCGCGTGGGGACTTCTCAAATAGGCAATTGTTTCTAATTCCAAATTATTCATAAAAAGTAAATATACCTGATATTATTGTAGTGTTTTTTTATTTGATAACCACAAAGGCACAGAGGACACAGAGGAAAGAATTATGGTATTACCACTAAGGCATTAAGACACTAAGAGAGGAAAGAAAAGAGAGGGAAAATGTGGTAAATAAACCGGTTTTCTGAGGGAGCATCTCCTAATTGTCAATTGGTAGTGGGAGCGTCTCCCTCCCTAGGGAGCTAATAGGGAGGGAGACGCTCCCACTACAATTTTTTGGGCAAATTTGAAATGCTCCCGTTTCTAATGGTAGGTAAACCATTAACTTGAGTCGTTAAAAAAAGAAACCTGGTTTCTGTGCCCCTACACTTGGTGGGTTGACTTGGTGGGAAAAGTCATCAAATATTGATTATGGCACGATCGCGAGCCAAAAAATGTCACGATGACCAGAAGTTTAGTCTACAATAAACAAAAGTTTTTTGACAGAAAAGATCAGGAGTAATTTATGAGCCCAGAAACCCTAGTAAAAAAACCTACGACACAGGAGGTATCAAATCCTTTTAGTCCCGAAAGCTTCAATAGTCATGTAATGACGACTTATGGACGGTTTCCCATTGCCCTGGAAAAGGGGAAGGGCTGTCGTGTCTGGGATACGGAGGGGCGGGAATATTTAGATTTTGTCGCGGGAATTGCTACCTGTACCCTGGGGCACGCCCATCCCGCGATGATCGAAGCGGTGACGCGACAAATTCAAACCCTTCATCATGTTTCTAATCTTTATTATGTCCCTGTTCAAGGGGAATTAGCACAATGGTTGACGGAGCATTCTTGTGCGGATAAAGTTTTCTTTTGTAATTCTGGCGCGGAGGCTAATGAAGGGGCAATTAAGTTGGCCCGGAAGTATGCCCATGAAAAGTTAAATATTGAAAATCCTGTCATTATTACTGCTCTTGCTAGTTTTCATGGTCGCACTTTAGCGACTATTACGGCTACGGGACAACCGAAATATCAAAAGGGTTTTAGTCCTTTAATGCCCGGTTTCCATTATGTTTCTTATAATGATATTGATGCTTTAGAAGACGCGATCGCGGAGTTAGATAAAAATGAGCGTCAAGTCGCGGCGATTATGTTAGAAGCGTTACAGGGAGAGGGGGGAGTACGTCCGGGTGATGTGGCTTATTTTAAACGGGTGCGAGAAATTTGTGATGAAAAGGGGATTTTATTAATCCTTGATGAAGTGCAAGTCGGCATGGGGCGCAGTGGGAAATATTGGGGTTATGAAAATTTAGGAATTGAACCGGATATTTTCACTTCAGCAAAAGGTTTAGGGGGGGGGATTCCCATCGGTGCAACCCTTTGTAAGTCCTTTTGTGATGTGTTTGAACCCGGAAGTCATGCCAGTACCTTTGGGGGAAATCCTTTCGCGTGTGCGGTAGCTTTGGCCGTTTGTCAAACTTTGGAGACGGAAAATTTGTTAAGTAATGTTCAGAAACGTGGGGAACAATTACGGACAGGTTTACACGCGATCGCGTCTCAATATCCTCATCTTATTGCCGATGTGCGGGGATGGGGTTTAATTAATGGAATGGAGATTAAAGAAGATGTCGCGTTAACGTCTTCTGATGTAGTTAATTCGGCAATTAAAGCAGGAGTGTTATTAGTTCCCGCAGGACCAAAAGTGTTACGTTTTGTACCCCCTTTAATTGTCACGGCAGAAGAAGTTGATCAAGCCTTAAATGCCGTTGAAAAAGCCTTGTAGGGACACGGCACGGCCCTCCAACAAAGTAGGGACACGGCACTGCCGTGTCCTACTGCCCTGTCCTACCCTCTCCTAGTCTCTTTTCTTTTCTTTCCTCTGTGTCCTCTGTGCCTTTGTGGTTCATCAAAAAAAAGCTACAATAACACATCATAATACCACGATTTGACCCTAACCATTACGTTATCTAATCAAAAGGCTTAATTACCTTGCATTTCTGCATAAGCCGCATAAACAGATTTTACATTATACCAATTTAAGAAAACCCGGGCTATTTCTAAGGCTAATTGAGGTTTTCCTTGCTCAATTACCCATTGTAAAAAACCGGCCATTGTCTTTTCATTTAAAATCCCCCCTAGGGATAAAACTCCCCATAAAATTTTATGTATCCATGTCATTTGAATCATCATTTTTACTTCAAAACTGGGATGTTTTTGATAAAAAATCACTCCCATTCTGCCCCGTTGTTTTTCCCGTTCGATCATCCGATTAATTTGATTTAATTGAAAGGCCGGATGCCAATGATATCCCACCGCGTCGGGACATTTGATTAATTTTAAACCTAATTTTTTTAATCTTACTCCTAATTCTAAATCTTCCCAGCCATATTCTTGAAAACTGGTATCAAATAATCCGGCTTTGATTAACCAATGACGACCGATCGCGACATTTCCGGTAGCAAAATAAGCCGCAGAAAAATCGGTAATTTTATAGGGTTCCGAGGTAGGATTATCAAAATTACAAGTATTAATAACTCGACCATAGGTGAAGACATCATCGCGTTCTTTCATGGCTTCAGTTAACGCGATCGCGTGGGATTGTAAAAAGATATCTGTGACGACTAAATCACTATCAATAAAAATAATCGTATCACCTTTGGCTAATTCTACCCCCAAATTACGGGCAGCAGCCGGACCTTGATGAGATTGGGAAAAAGTGCGAACATGGGGAACGCGATCGAGGTTAGCCTCGATCCATTCTAAAGTACCATCCGTGGAACCATCATCCACCACAATCACCTCATAACCCTTGACCAAATCATCAATTTTTTGATGTTCCAAGGCCAAAAGACACTTTTCCAAAATCGGTTTACGGTTATAAGTGGGAATCACAACACTAAAAAACACGCTTTTCCTCCCTAGGTTGGGTTGACGTAGGAAACCCAAATTACATCCTACTAGGAAATCTAATCAATAAGCAACGGATTTTTACAGTAGGGTAGGCTAACCCTGCCATTCCATAAACTACAGCCATTTCTTTGTAGGTTGGGTTGAGCGAAGCAAAACCCAACGCATTTTTTGGGTAATAGCCTCAACCCAACCTACATAAAAAAGTGTTTAGGGTATTGGTGAATATTTCAATAAATTAACCCTCTTTCCACATCTCGGTACGCGTGCAATGCAGCTATTTTAACTGTTTCTGATACTATGGGAAAAGTAGTTAAGATATAGGCAAATTCCTCTTCCGTTAATCCGTAAAGGTGAGCAATTATGCCATCTAATTCGGCTCTGAGTTTACCACGTTTAACTTCATTGGTAACGCCTTCTTTGTGGGAACCCAGTCCGACGTCTTGAGCCAGTTCGTCATATTCTGGGGTGGTGCAAATGAGTTGGGCGGCGCGTTGTACGATTTCCTTAAAGTATTTGTCCCCTGTTGTTAATCGCGGGACTGGTGTCTGGTAGATGTAGAACATATTAATGTTCGCTGATACCTGTTGACGCAAGGCAAAATCCACACAAAAACTATTTAGTGCAGCACAAATGAATAGTATATATTTATTTTCTTGAGTGGGAGAGGCAATATTGAGAGAATTACCACAAACTACTTTTGAAGGCAGTATTGTACCAATAAGAGTTCGAGAATCGGTACTCCTAGCAATTGCACGATAAGCGAAGCGATAAAATTGATAGTCTAATTGTTGACCATTATCTATTTTCTTTCCTAATAAAGCTTTCCTCGCTTCTGTTTCATTCACCCAGTACCTCGGTTCAGCGTATAGGTGGGTAAATTTATGAATCATTTTACCTTCATAGAGAGGTAACATTCCCGGTGTCTGCTTTTTATGGAAAAGGAAAGTATCATCAGTCATATTAAATTCCCGATGTAGCTCTAAATTCCATTTGTTATCAAGCTTTTCACCCAGTAATGGGAATTTAATTACTTTTTCTGCAATCTGAAATTCTACTTTATTTTTTAACTCCATTATTGAAAGAGAATCGGGAGAAAGTTTTTTGATTAAATCAACACTTATTAACGGACTATTCTCATCAGGAAAGTGTTGAAGCTCTTGAACATCATGGCGCATAAATTGGGCCGGAAAATCTTGGGTTGTGCCACCTTTTTCAAAATTTAAGACAACAAACTTAAAACGACTATCAACACCTTCAAAAATTAAGCGGCGGTTTTCAAAACAGAATAAACCTGTAACTCGATTTTGACTAAACAAAATTTCCCGAAGTTTTTTAGCCCCTAAGTCTGTGTAGATTCCGCTAGGAATGACAATCCCGCATTCCCCACCTGAACGCAAAAGATTAACACATTGTTCGACAAAAAGTTTATAAAGATTAACATCTTTCCCGTGTCGCTTACCATTGATAATTGGGACTTGGTTTTTATATTGCTCGGCAAATCTGAAAAATTCTCGCTGATGAACGAATTCGCTCTTATATTTTAGCCATTCTTGTTTGACACTTTCATCAACTAATATACGTTCAAGTTCAGCTTCAAAATCTTGAACATCCATTTTTTTCTTTGAGACAGTTTCACTGTACTCCAAGAAAAATTCTTTCGCATCAGGTTGAAATGTTTCCCAAGGCGGATTAGTAATAATTGCATCAAAACCCCCTCTTTCCAAAACCCTATCAAAATGATAACCCCAGTGAAAAGGCTTCAAATTCGCAATATCATCAACCATTAATAAACGCTTCTTAGCTTTACCCGATAACTGCACCTCCTCATACTTAATCCCCAACCTTGTACTAAACTCATCCAACAACAAAAGATTTAACTTATCCTGGGACTCCTGATTTAACTTTTCAATGTGACTCCGCAACAACAATAAGCGAGATTCTTGAGAAGTCCCCTCATTTTCCACCGACTCAAACGCGTGTTTTTTGTACAAATCAATCGAAGCATTTTTATCAGCTAAAATCCCTTGATAAGCGCTCGCAGCCAAAGGTTGTAGCAAATTCCCTTGTAAAGCAACGGGCTCGGAGTCTTTCTTTTTTCCTTTACCTTTTGTCGTGGGTTGTACCGCGTCAAAACCCATCTGATCCACTCGAATTAATCCTATCAATGAATTACCCGCCATAATATTAAAATCAATATTCGGCAACGGCTCCAATTCACTGACATCATGGGCAGAAGAAACCAAGGCCAAAAACAGACGTAACTTAGCAATTTCCGTCGCTTCCTCCATGATATCCACACCATAGAGATTATCGGTAATAATCCGTTTTTTAATGTAATAATTGAGGGAAAGATGCTCAGATTCAATCTTTTTCAGCCAATCATTAAGAGAGTGATCGGTTAAAAAATGAATTCTCCCAATAACAGTGGAATAAACATAAATCAGAGTTTTCATCGCGGCCACCAAAAACGCCCCAGAGCCGCACGCGGGATCTAATAAACTGAGATTAGGCAGAATTTCATCTAGTAGCAAACGACAAATATTGCCATCTAATCCCGTTAAAAGTTCAGTCATATTCTCAAACTTCCGAGGCGCGATTTTTTGATTAACGAGATCTAAAATTAGCTTATTAATAGTCTTATCGCACAAATACTCTGTAATTTCCGATCGCGTATAATAAGCGCCAAAAGCCTTTTGGTTAATATACTTTTCAAAAATGTAACCTAAAACCGCGGGATTAATTTCATTTTCTTTCCCGCCAATAGTATCATCTAAATTCCAAGAATAGCGGGAAAACAAATCAAAAACTTTCTCAAAAGCGCGATCGGGTATAGAAATATGAGGGTAATCCTGTTCAATTTTATGCTTAAGAAAAAGTCCCCCATTCAAATATTTAACATCACCAATCAAAGCCAAAACATTAGGCTCACGTTGATCGCGGGGTTTTGCAAACCCTTCAAAAAAGAGAGTTTTCAGGAAATCAGAGTAAAATAAATCCTGCCCTCGCGTGTTACATTCCTCAAGTTTCTCCTGAAGATAGAGAGTTTTTCCCCCATCAAGAAACCCTTTACGTTGCAAGAAATAAACAAACATCAAACGGTTAAGTAAAACCGAAGTATACCAGCGTCGATCAGTTTCCTGATCAATGCCACCAATCGCACCTAAAAACTCAACGTGAAGCGTCTTAAACTCCTCAAAAAACTTCTTAGTAACACGCTCAACATCCCATCCCGCCTGTAACCGTTGGGCAACATCAATCACCGATAAAGATTCTAATTCATCAATATCAACATACAACGCGATAACCTTAGTTAACAACAAATCGCAAGGTTCACGTTTCACATAAACATGATCGCGGGGATAAATTTTAGAGTCTTCACGCTTCACCCAATACCAAACAGATTGGGTACGCTCTTGATCAATAAAAATCAGCAAATTTTCGTGTGCGAACTCCGCAATTTGTTTATAAATAGCTAACCGGGTTATCGCGTTAGGAATCTCGCCCTTTGCGGCAGTAACTTCAAAAACCGAGACTCCCAATAACTCGGAAATTGACTTACAGGAATAAGTTTCGCCTTCCACCGACATCGGCACAATTTTATCACGATACGGATAGGACCAGCCTAATTGTTGAATGAATAAATCACGAAATTGAAAGTCTTGTAAAAACTGGCGGGATTGAGCAAAGTTGAGCGTCATATTTTTTTCAGTTAAAGTTTAATTGTAAGGGAAAATCAGAGGTTTAGAAACCGGGTTTCTCATCACAGGCAAGATGCCTGTGCCACAAGTAAAACTTCTCAAATCACAGGCAAGATGCCTGTGCCACAAGTAAAACTTCTCAAATCACAGGCAAGATGCCTGTGCCACAAGTAAAACTTCTCAAATCACAGGCAAGATGCCTGTGCCACGGTTTCTAAAATTTAATAATCCAAATACATCGGCTACAGATAATTGCCAATCACCCAATACACTCAAAACTGGTAAAATATCCTCTCCTTCCATTGTAGTCGGTAATTGATTAGGAGTAAATACCATAATTAATCGTTCTTCAGGTTCGATAAACCAACCCAGTTTAGAACCATTTTGTAGACAAAAAATAATCTTCTCTATGACACGAGCCGAACTTTGTTCAGGAGAGAGAATTTCTATTACCCAATCCGGGGGGATTTCTATCTTATTTTCAATTTCCCCATTAGCATCTAAAGGAATACGCGCCCACTCAAAAACGGAGATATCTGGTACGATGGAACGTTTCCCAAAAGTCACTCGTAACTCTGGAAAAGCATAGGCTAACTTCTGTCGTTTGCCTACTTGATTGATAGCCGATGCTAACTCAATTTGTAGTGTACTATGTTTTCCCTGTCCCATCGGTTTTTGATAAATTTTTCCATCAATGTATTCACTGGCAGGCTTCGTTTCTGGTAACTCCAAAAACTCTTCTAAAGAAATTTTCGTGGGTGATTCAACTGAAAGCAACATAAATTATTTCTCCTTAAATAGTCCCAGAGAACAAATAATCACTGGCTCCTGTTTTTCTGCCTCTTCACTAATTATACACAAACGATCATCCCTCCGCAACGCGATCACTAATTCAGCCAATTGCTGATCATTAATGCCACTTTTTAACTGTCTATTTAAGGTATCAATGGCGGACTGTCGGAGGGGATTTTGATAAATTTCATCAATAGCTTTTTTGAGGACTTCTTCTGTGACAGATAAATTCCCTTCCGTCTCATTTGCGTAACGCTTCAATCGTTCATAGGTGCGGAACCTTGCCCCAGATTGGCGACCCAATTGCCCACCACTATTTGTCTCCTCTAATGCCAACAATTCTGCCCCTTTGCTAACTAATTCGTGGTGCTGTTCATCCCTAGGAATCGCGGGGGTTGATTCTTCACACACCGCGGCTCGCAAAACTCCTAATTGTGACTGAGTAACACTGTTTCCTTGCCGATCAACCAAAATTAAAGAATCATTGCCTTCGGCGGTTTTCATATACAGTAAAACCCCCTCTGGTACTACGGGTGTAGGAATATGGGGGCGAGTAGAATAAACCACGTTAGGCATTTCTTCAATCATTTTTTTCAACGTGGGATTATTTTCTGTGGCTTTTTTCCAAATTTGAAAGGCTTCGGAAGTTAAGTCAACTTCTGTATCTTCATCGTCGTCTAAAGCACCAGATTTCTCATTATAAAGGTCAAGGAGTGCATGAGATTGCTCATCCTCAAAAAACCTTTCATCTGTTCCTACTACTTCGGCATTTTCTTGTAAACGCTGTCGCAGTCGTGCCCGCAAATTAATAATGCGTTCAACTCCCTCCGCGGGTAAAAATGAATAACAGAGAATTTTGTCGGCTTTTTGCCCAATTCTATCAACCCGCCCGGCCCGTTGAATTAACCGAATAATTGCCCAAGGTAAATCATAATTAACAATAATGGCACAATCTTGGAGATTATGACCTTCGCTCAGTACATCTGTCGCGATCAAAATTCGTAATTCTTTTTCCGGTGGGATTTTATCGCGTTTTCCGTTACTAACTGGACTAAATCTCCCCGCGATTTCTGTGGGATCTTGAGATTGCCCTGTTACTCCTGCAACAGAGGCAATATTGCCTTGTAAATTGTCAGTTAAATAGCGCACTGTATCGGCAAACTGAGTAAAAATTAAGACTTTTTCATGGGGGTGAGTTTTTGTTAATAATTCCACTAAGGCCCCCAGTTTTTCATCTTGTTGGGTTTCCCATTTTCTGCTGTTTTCTAGCACCTGAATCAATGTTTGAGCATCAGATAATAAATCCCCTTTCAATTTTTTGGTATCAAATAAAGTGGAGCGCAACCATTTAAAGCGGCGTTTGTTGCGAGTTTGATACTCTTGATAAACGACTTTGGCACGCTCTCTGAAGGTTTTTTCGGAACGCAATGAGGGATCTTCTGGTTCTAAATCTGTGTCGTCTCCCTCTTCTATTTCTGTGTCAAATTCAGTGGCAACAACTGAGTCAGAATCTTCATCACTATTGCGGGTATCTAACAAATCTGCATTCTGAGTGCCGATGGGAATTTCTAAATTATTTTCGATCGCGTATAAATAGACAAAGTTTCGCAGGATGTGACGCTCTAAGGACTGAATAAAGGCCATGCCGCTACTTTCTAAGCGTTTAAATAGGTTAGTACGGGAGAATCCCATGAGCCGTCTCCCCGCGTTAGAGAGGTCCTTAAGTTGGCGTTGTTCGGCCTCTGTAGGAGAGTTTTTCTGTTTTTTGGGGATGTAATTTCCCAGTCCATAACGGGGTAAATTGAGTCGGTTAATCGCGTTAAAAACTTCATCGGAATAAAGCCATGAGTAGGCATCAGAGCTAGAATTTTCCATCGAAAATTTGATCGCGACAGGAACGCGATCGGGAAAATAAGAACAGCTACTATCAGCAAATTCTAAATATTTTCGCCCGGTTTTATTGTCAGTTTTGGCATAATTATCTTTAATAAAAGAGCGAGTTCGTCGCACCATATAACGCTTCATTAATTCGCGCCAGTCATCGGATTTTTCGCTTTTTTCAAAGGCGGCTAAAGAGCGAATAGAACACTGGTGTAACTGGTGAAATTTGATTTCTCCGATGGTGCTTCCTCCTAATTCATTAAGGAGTGCTTCTGGCCGTAATCCTAAGTCTTGGTCTTCGGGAACAAATAAACGCAATTGGGAAGACAAATCAAGATAGGTTTTGTTATAGGGAGTCGCGGAGAGCAAAATACATTTACTTTCATTCATTGCAATGTATTCTTGAATTGCTCTATAACGCTTGCCGTTGCGGTTTCGGAGGTTGTGACTTTCATCAATTAATACCACACGATAGCGGCGTAATTCTGGTAATTGATTCTGCACTTGACTAATAGATAAAATTTTAGCATAAATGCGGTAATTATCTACATATTCCTGCCACATTTTTACTAAATTTTTCGGACAGATAATTAGGGTTTCTAACAGTAAATCTTCTTGGAGAATTTTCACGATCGCGGTTCCGATGAGGGTTTTCCCTAAACCGACGACATCCCCAACGATAACGCCCCCGCGTTTAGTGACATGGCGGGCGGCTAATTGAACCGCGGCTTTTTGAAAGTCGAATAAATTACTAAATTCGCGGGGAATACGGAATTGAGAAACACCCGCGATCGCTTCATGGGAGAGGTGATAAGCTATTTTTAAATAGATGTAATAAGGGGGAATAAGGGTTTCCCGTGCCCAACTTTGATCAATAATTTCGGCAAGTTCTTTTGATATATCAACACAGCCAAAATCATGCCAACGATCATCAAACCATTTTTGTAATTTATTGCAGGCATCGTGATCTAAAACATCTATATTTAATTCTCCCTGTTTTTGCAATCCCGCGAAAGTGAGATTACTACTACCCAAAAAGCCAACGATGGGAGAGTTTGGATCTTGTCGGTGAATCAGATAAAGTTTCGCGTGGAGGGGATAGGCTAAAAACAGTTTAACGATCAGTTTTTTGCTTTTTATTTGTTTACTTAATCGCCGTAATCCGGCTTCATCCTGGTTAGTAGGCGCACCCATCATTAATTGTTCACGAAATTCACCCGCGATCCGTTTTTTCAGGAGCGCGATCGTGCTCTTATCAATACCCCCATTACGATGGCTGAGGGTAAAAGCTTCACGGAGTATATCAATGGGGCGACTTTGCATCCCCACCAAAAGGCGACAACAAGCGCCTGGAGCGCCAAGGTATTGCTCGATGAGATCATCAATTTTTTGCCAACCTCTAAGGTTAAAGTAGCCAACACAGAAATCCGCTCGGTAGGAGAGTTTGAGGGTTTCTCGCAGTGCTGGCAACAGCGGCAAGTCAATATTGTCAAAGACGCGTGGCATTTTTTTGGTGTTGCACAATTAATGGATGATATTGTAGGGGCAATCCCCCCGTGGTTGCCCCAAAATCTTAAACCCCCACGCGCGCGGGCAGGGGGGTGGGTAGGCACGGGGGCCTACCCCTACAAATACCATCAATCCCCATTTTGTACAATTGCTAACAAAACAATAGGTATAAGTTCAGGGGATAATATAAGTTTGGTTATGTTTCAGGAATACAAAAAAATGGGTCGTGCTAAAAAAGTTGTATTAGCCTATTCTGGCGGTGTGGATACCTCCGTCTGTATCCCCTATCTCAAACAGGAGTGGGGCGTTGAAGATGTTATTACCCTAGCCGCGGATTTAGGCCAAGGGGATGAATTAGAGCCCATCCGTAAAAAAGCTCTAGCCTCTGGCGCGTTGGAGTCTCTTGTGATTGACGCGAAAGAGAGTTTTGTGAAGGAATACGCGTTTCCCGCGATCCAAGCTAATACCCTTTATGAAAACCGTTATCCCCTTTCTACGGCTTTAGCCCGTCCTTTAATTGCTAAATTGTTAGTAGAAGCCGCGGAAAAATACGGCGCCGACGCGATCGCGCATGGATGTACGGGAAAAGGGAATGATCAAGTGCGTTTTGACGTTTCTATTGGTGCTTTAAATCCCAATATTAAGATTTTAGCACCCGCACGGGAATGGGGAATGAGTCGCGAAGAAACGATCGCGTATGGTGAAAAATATGGGATTCCTGCCCCGGTGAAAAAGTCATCTCCCTATAGTTTAGATCGTAATTTATTAGGGATGGCCATTGAAGCGGGAATATTAGAAGATCCTTGGGAAGAACCCCCCGAAGAAATTTATGCCATGACAAAGGCGATCGCGAACACCCCCGACACTCCCGAATATGTAGAAATCGGGTTTGAAAGTGGTATTCCTATTAGTATCAATGGCGAAGTAATTGATCCCGTAAACTTGATTCTTAAACTCAATCAAATCGTCGGAAATCATGGAATCGGCCGCATTGATATGATTGAAAATCGTCTCGTGGGAATTAAATCCCGTGAAGTCTATGAAACTCCCGCGATCTTAGTCTTAATTCAAGCCCACCGAGACTTAGAAAGTTTAACCTTAACAGCCGATGTTACCCATTATAAACGGGGGATTGAGGAAACCTATAGTCAAATCATTTATAATGGTTTATGGTATAGTCCTCTCAAAGGCGCCTTAGATGGGTTTATTCAAGAAACTCAAAAACGAGTAACCGGAACAGTAAGAGTTAAACTGTTCAAAGGAAATGCCAATATTGTCGGACGTAAATCAGAGAATTCTCTCTATAGTTTTGACATGGCGACTTATGGCGCGGAAGATCAATTTGATCATAAAGCCGCGGAAGGTTTTATCTATGTTTGGGGATTACCCACTCGCGCTTGGGCTGCCAAACAATCTCACTAGGTTGGTTTAATTTATTTCCCGGTTTCTTTCCTAAGAAATCGGGTTTCTGCCGATTTTTTCTAACCACAAAGGCACAAAGCACACAGAGCCAAGACAAGAAAAAGAGATGCCATACGCGATCGGGCAAATTTGCAAAAAAAACCGTAGTAGTAGGTTGGGTTGAGGTACGAAACCCAACACGGGAGCATCTCAAAGAAGCAAAAAAAATTGTAGTGGGAGCGTCTCGCTCCCTAGTAGTAGTAGGTTGGGTTGAGGTACGAAACCCAACACGGGAGCATCTCAAAGAAGCAAAAAAAATTGTAGTGGGAGCGTCTCGCTCCCGGCGGGATCGGGCTAGGGAGCGAGACGCTCCCACTACCAATTTACAATTAGGAGATGCACCCACCCAACACGCAAGGGAACATCTCATTTTCATAAATTACTATAGCAATCCTAAATAGGTTGTGAGAGTTTTCGCAGTGCCAGTATCTTGCTCCTTTGCGCCGAAACTATTCACTCCTGATACCCTCGCACTCAATTTATTAATATTAAATTTGTTACGACTCATGAGGGATTGCTATATAGGCTTCTTTGAGATGCTCCCAAACCCAAAATATCCCAAACCCAACAGATTCCTTGGGTTTCGCTACGCTCTACCCAACCTACAAAAAATCTATTCGCTCCCGATACCTTCGCACTCAATTTATTAACATTAAATTTGTTACGACTCCTGAGGGATTGCTATAGGCTTCTTTGAGATGCTCCCCAACCCAACATATCCCAAACCCAACAGATTCCTTGGGTTTCGCTACGCTCTACCCAACCTACAAAAAATCTATTCGCTCCCGATACCTTCGCACTCAATTTATTAACATTAAATTTGTTACGACTCCTGAGGGATTGCTATAGGCTTCTTTGAGATGCTCCCCAACCCAACATATCCCAAACCCAACAGATTCCTTGGGTTTCGCTACGCTCTACCCAACCTACAAAAAATCTATTCGCTCCCGATACCTTCGCACTCAATTTATTAACATTAAATTTGTTACGACTCCTGAGGGATTGCTATAGACTTCTTTGAGATACTCCCAAACCCAACATATCGGAACCCCAACAGATTCCTTGGGTTTCGCTACGCTCTACCCAACCTAGAAAAAATCTATTCGCTCCCGATACCTTCGCACTCAATTTATTAACATTAAATTTGTTACGACTCCTGAGGGATTGCTATAGACTTCTTTGAGATACTCCCAAACCCAACATATCGGAACCCCAACAGATTCCTTGGGTTTCGCTACGCTCTACCCAACCTACAAAAAATCACTTCAAACCCAAAATTCAACCCGCGCAGGCGGGTTTTGTCTGTGTAGACGCGGTTTTAACCGCCCGGTCAAATTAATTCGGCTTACTCGACATTATAATGTGGCAGAAAAAGACCCGGAAGTGATGGAAAAATATCAGGGTTTTAATACTCATGCACAATTTCATGAAAGTTATTTAAAAGCTTTGTTTGCTGCGAAAAATCTTAGCTATTCCCCAAAAAAACCGGAGATGTTTTAGAGGTGTTTTATCTGGAACAATTATTAAAAAGAATCACGGATGAACCTCAACATTTGATGACTTTTCGTGATTTTATCAATTTTTGTGATATCATTAAGAAAGAATTGCCAACTTCACAGTAAATTATGTAATGAACCACAAAGGCACAAAGGACACAGAGGAAAGAAAACAGAGAATCCTAGGATTTATGCAGAAATCGGGTTTCTCGCCCCTATAAAATAGTTTTAACTATAAATTAATTGCCAAAGTAAAGCTAGGCTACAAATATGGAAAATAATCGACCCCAAGATGCTTTAGCCAGTGTCGCGGAAGGCATTGCTCTCCTAATCGAATTAGCCGAAAAAGGCGAAATTAATCCTTGGGATGTTCAAGTTATTGATGTCATTGACCGATATTTAAGTCATTTGACTCCGGGCTATGATACCGCGAGTACAGACGCGAATTTATCTCAATCGGGTCAAGCTTTTTTGTATGCTTCCATGTTAGTCTTACTCAAGGCGGAAAGTCTTGTCTTATCGGAAGAGACAGAGGAAAATGGTCAAGAATTAGAAGCAGGGGAAGACTTAAACTCTGGTGTTGTGTTACCTCAAAATCTCGAACGTCAATTAAAACGTCGCGCTGTTGCCCAAGTCCCCCGTCGCCGTCGCGTGACTCTTGATGAGTTAATTGCACAGTTACAATTGATGGCTAACACCATTCAAGAAAAAGCCCCCGTTGCTCGTCCTCGGAAGACTCGTACTAAGGTGAGAGGTGACTCCGCTAAAGCGATCGCGGAATTAGCCCACCAAGAAAACTTAGTCGAAACCGCGAGTGAATTAGATAAATTTTTAACGGAAAATTCCCCAGAGATGGGAGATAAGTGGTTAGATATTGAAGAACTACTGCAACGATGGGCCCAAAGTCGAAATCTTTTATCCATCACTTCCGAGAGTCCTACAGTATCAGAAGAGCATTCCCTGAAAAAAGACCGTGTGGGCATTTTTTGGGCTCTCTTGCTCCTTTGTGCCCAGTCTAAGGTGGAATTATCCCAAGAGGAATTTTATCAAGACCTCAAAATTCGTACTCTGTCAGGGGTTGAGCTCACTCCGATTATTGAGCGGACGGATTAGGATCACCAAGTAATAAGCATATAGCGCGATCGAAAATTACGCAATGATCAAAATAATTGGCACAATAAGAAACTGTCTGCTATTTTGTAGCTGATAAGTTAGTTAAGCATTGCTTCTGGGTATCCTCTAGCAACGCGAGTCACTTTCTGGGGTGACTCTACATTTTAATTCGTTATTCATTAACGAAAAGTTCATTAAGCGAATGGTTGAGGAAGTGAAATATGAAAGCCATGATTTTGGCGGCAGGTAAAGGTACTCGTGTCCGCCCTATTACATATACAATTCCCAAACCAATGATTCCGATTCTGCAAAAACCAGTTATGGAATTTTTGGTTGAATTACTCCGTCAGCATGGGTTTGATCAGATTATGGTCAATGTTTCCCACCTGGCTAATGAAATCGAAAATTATTTCCGTGATGGTCAGAAATTTGGTGTACAAATTGCTTATTCCTTTGAAGGGAGAATCGAAGAAGGGGAACTGATTGGGGAAGCATTAGGTTCCGCGGGTGGCATGAAACGGATTCAGGATTTTTCTCCTTTTTTTGATGATACTTTTATCGTATTGTGTGGCGATGCTTTGATTGATTTAGATTTAACAGAAGCAGTTAAATGGCATAGAGAAAAGGGGTCTATTGCCACCGTGGTGATGAAATCTGTTCCCCGTGAAGAGGTTTCTAGTTATGGGGTCGTCGTAACTGATGATGATGGCAAAATTCTCGCGTTTCAGGAAAAACCTTCTATAGCAGAAGCAAAAAGCACTGATATAAATACAGGTATTTACATTTTTGAACCTGAGATTTTTAATTATATTCCCTCTGGTGTCGAATATGATATTGGGTCTCAATTATTTCCATACTTAGTAGAAATTGGAGCACCTTTTTATGGAATTTCCATGAATTTTCAATGGGTTGATATTGGGAAAGTGCCTGATTATTGGCGTGCCATTCGCAGTGTTTTGTTAGCGGAAGTGAAAAATGTTGACATTCCGGGTATTGAAGTCGCGCCTGGGGTTTATACGGGTTTAAATGTGGCGGTTAATTGGGATAAAGTGGATATTACTGGGCCCGTTTATATTGGGGGAATGACTCGCATTGAAGATGGGGTCAAAATTGTGGGTCCGGCAATGGTTGGCCCGAATTGTTGGTTATGCACTGGTGCAACGGTTGATAATAGTGTTGTGTTTGAATATTCTCGATTAGGGCCGGGGGTTCGTTTAGTCGATAAGTTGGTTTTTGGTCGTTATTGTGTTGATAAAATTGGTGCTACTATTGATGTACAGGCCGCCGCGTTGGATTGGTTAATTACTGATTCTCGTCAAATGTTTTTATCGGAACCGACTTCTGAAGGACAAGCTATTGCTGATATGATTTCTCATCCTGAAGCTGTTTCCTAGAGTCATATCAAATCCGGTTAAATAGATTGAATAACCCTAGGGGCGGGTTCGCCAATATCTTAACTAAAAGCAAGAGAATCCGTAAACCCGCCCCTCCTCAATATTATCATTAATCAACCGGCCTTAATATCATTCTAACATGACGAAACTTCTTCTTTTTTCGGGGCACGATAGTGTCGTGTCCCCAGGGATTATCGGTTATTTTATAGCAATTTTCATACTTGTGAGGTACAGAGTTTTCTCGTTTTAGGGGACTCTTAACTCTTAACTCTTAATCGGGAATAAATTAGACCTCATCTTTAGTCGAAACGCGATCTTAATGATGTCGGGAAATAAAATAAACCACAAAGACACAAAGACACAAAGGGGTAAATTTCTCGGATGTTGAGAGACTCTCTATTTTCTTTTCTTAGTGCCTTAGTGTCTTAGTGTCTTAGTGGTAAAACCACGGCTCACCTGATATAGCAATTCTCATACTTATGAGGTACAGAGTTTTCTCGTTTTTCTTAACTCCTAATAGGGAACAGGGAACTCTTAATAGGGAACAGGAAACAGGGAATAAATTAGACCTCATTTTTCTGAGAAACGCTATAATTTCGCATAATTGTCCCAACCTACTTTTACGTTTGTTGGGTTTCACTTTGTTCAACCCAACCTACCATTACTTTCTCCTCGATTTAACGCCGCGATAATCGCCTGTTGACTCACTTCTTGATAAAGTTTTCGCAAATGTTGTATCACTGTTTCCGAGGTGGTTCCTGATTTACTGGGATTTTTGTTCTCTTCTTTCTTTAAGGGAATTTCCCCTAAAATATCTAAGACTGTTTCGCTACTGGGTGGGGGGACAATCACAACTAAGGACGATTCTAATTGCTGATTATATTCCCAGAATTTATCTAAATTGGCAAAAGGAGACTTGACTTTTTTTGACGAGGTTTTGCTGGTGGTTTCACCTGCACCCGTTTGATTTTCTTCTTGGCCCCGTAATTGACGTAATTTTTCTAAAATTTCTTCTTTTCTTTTCCCCCGTAATTGCAATAAAACAAAGGGATCTTCACTAAAGCGATCGCCTAATAAATAAAAAACGGCACTAATATGTTTACAAGGATTCGCTTTATCGGGACAACTACAACGAGAATGAATATCGGATAAACTAAAGGGAAATAGTCTTTTTCCCGCCGCGGCAAAAACTTCTTCAATATTTTTCGGCATTTCTCCTGCTAATAATTTTGCGGAAAAAATTGCCCTTTGTCCCATATTTTCCATGACAAAATCCCAATCTTCATCCTCTAACGGATCTAACCAAAGTGATACTTTATAGGGTTCTGGCTCCGTACCTTGAACTCTGGCAAAAACTTTTTTACCTTCAAATTCAATACTTAAAACTTTACCTTCTCTGGCATATTTCCAACCCCTTTCTAACCTTTTTTTAAAGCGATAACTATTAATTAAATCCAACCATTGTTCGGACCACCATTCTCGATCATTATTATATTCTGGTATGTTATTGTTCATAGTTTATGGAAGAAGGAAGAAGGAAGAAGGAAGAAGGAAGAAGGAAGAGGGAAGAAGGAAGAGGGAAGAAGGAAGAGGGTAGGCTAATCCTGCCATTGATCCGATTTTTACCAGATGTCTTTTCGACTCTGATGAGATTTTCCCTAGGGAGCCAGAGGCTCCCACTATAGTTTTTTGGCGAGATGGGATGCTCCTATTAAACATCTCCCAAAAATCATTTCAATCGCAGGCAAGATGCCTGCGCCACAATAGTTGTTGGAGATGTCTATTAATCTTCATCATCTTCGATAATTGATGAGCGATCGAGCAATAATAAATTACGCAATTGATCGGTATCAAGTTCCGTTAACCATTGTTCTCCAGCACTAACCACTTGTTCGGCTAAGGCTTTCTTACTTTCTATCATATCATGGATTTTTTCTTCTAATGTGCCTACACAAACAAATTTATGCACTTGGACATTACGCGTTTGTCCGATGCGAAAGACGCGATCGGTGGCTTGATTTTCTACCGCGGGATTCCACCATCTATCAAAGTGAAAAACGTGGGTAGCCCGTGTTAAATTTAATCCAGTTCCGCCGGCTTTTAAGGATAATATCATAATGGGGGGACCTTGGGGGTCATGTTGGAAACGATCGATCATTTCTTCCCGTTGTTGTTGACGGGTTCCCCCGTATAAGAATAAGATTTCTTTGCCAAAATGTTGTTCTAAATAGGGTTTTAAGAAATGTCCCCATTCGGCAAATTGAGTAAAAATTAAGGCTCGATCGCGTTCGGCGAAGACTTCCTCTAACATCTCTTGTAAACGTAATAATTTACCGGAATCTTGGGCTTTTAATACTTTCTTCCTTTCGGTTTTTTTATCACTTCCTTCTGGTGTTAACATCAGGGGATGATTACAAACTTGTTTGAGTCGGGTTAATAATGCCAGAATCATACCTCGTCGCTTGATGCCATCGGAGGATTCAATTTCCGCGAGAGATTCTTCTACCAATTTTTGATATAATATTGCTTGCTCTTGAGATAAAGGACAAAATACCGTCATTTCCTGTTTTTCGGGTAAATCTTGGATGATGTCTTTATCGGTTTTTAAACGTCTTAAAATAAAGGGGCGCACTAGGGCGCGTAAGGTTTGTAAAGAGTCGCGATCGCCATATTTCTCAATCGGCACGGCAAAACGACGTTGAAAGAAATTGCGATTTCCTAAAAAACCAGGGTTAAGAAAATCTAAAATTGACCATAATTCCTGTAAGCGATTTTCCACAGGAGTTCCCGTTAAAGCAATTCTAAAAGAGGCTTCAATTTGACGAACCGCTTGAGACTGTTTTGCTTCGGAATTTTTAATATTTTGCGCTTCATCTAAGACAATACCTTGCCATTTTACACCCTCAAATTCCTTCAAATCTCGAAACACTAAGGGATAACTGGTAATAACTAAATTTTTCCCTTTAATGGCTTTAGCAAATTCTTTGCCCTTAGCGCGTTGGTTTCCATGATGGATAAAGGCTTTGAGAGTCGGGCCAAATTTATTAACTTCCCGTTTCCAGTTTCCTAATACCGATGTCGGACAAACCAGTAAAACCGGAGAGGTTAAAGCCTTTTCTTCTTGTAAATGTAGCAAAAACGCGATCAATTGAATGGTGTTATGACAAAGAATATTATTCGCGATAAAATTATGATATTCACTCACTTCAAAATCATACACCCATCCTTGATAGTCAATTTCTTCTATCGTTTTGATCGGACTATAAACAACTTCGTTTTCCCCTATATCTTGCCAACTTTGTCTAATATGCTCTAACTGACTCTGCGCTAAATTGGCATAAGCTTCAAAGGGTTTCCCTTGAGGAGATTCTTTTTCTGTGGAACCCTTAAAAAGGGGCATTTCTGTAATAACGTTGGCTAAACTTGGACGCGAAAACTGTTGACTTCCATTAAGATAAACCGGGTGGTGCATTCCCACATAACTTAAGGGTAGTTTACTGTTTTCTACCGTGTAAGCAACGATATCCGATGTCAGTATTTCTTCGACATTGGTGAGATTTAATCTACGGCAAATTTCTTCAAATTCCCTGGCCTTTTCTGGGCTATTAAAACCAATTTCTTGTAAAAATAGACTAGCCGCATTTCCCCCTAATGTTCCTATATAATAAGTGTGACTACCATTAGGGGTGTATTTTTCTTGACTCGCCACGCGTAACTTAATGCCAAAACGACGTAAGAGTGTGGAAATTTGTTGCATGAGTAATGGTGATGCGGTACTTATTTCTATCTGGCCTATTTTGATAATTACAGAAGCTTCTGCATCAAAATAATGACTGAGAAATATTCGCACTGTATTCAAATTGGCTTGCATAATAAAAGCCGGAATTGATTTGTCACGCGATCGCGTCCCCCATTGATATCCTTTTTCGGCTAAAAAGCGACGATAATCTGGACTATTCACTCGGAAAACTGGAATTTTATTAGAGTTAGATGGATGATTGATTTTCAGGTTATATCTCTCTGCGATATGCTGAATGGTTTTGTCTAAATCGGCTAAACTTTTATCATCTTTTTGGGCAATTGTCAATGTCCCCGACTCCATTTCATCACCTAGGGCAATTTGCCAAGCCAGAAATTTAACTAAATCAGGATCTTGCGACTTGCCATCCCAAGATAATTTACCGGGTAAACCCACATAATCCCCTACAGAAAAGTCCCTTTTCCACTCATTTCTAATCAAGAGTTTATGACGATGAGTAATAGTGATAATACTGCCATCTTCTAGGGTTATTTTCCGCAATTTTTCCTGTACTTCTTGACGATAAAGACGTTGAATCGGTGCTTGGACAATTTTATTCTTTTTTTGATCAAGGGAATTTACTAATAATTTTGTTTTCGGTTCACTCCAAAAACCTTCTCCATCAAAGAAGGTTTCTTCCTTAGCATAATTATGCCAAATTGTCTCGGCTTTTTCTAAATTTCCATTGACAAAAATCAGAGATTCAGGAGTTAAACATTTTCCACATCCCATATCGTCCGCGAGACAGGCTCCTAAACCCCATTTTTCTAAGAAAGATAACCAATGAACCCCCCTGGCTTGATAGGGACGTAATTCGCCTCGGAAACTTTTAGGAGGCGCGATCGCGTCTATACTTTCATTATTCGTTAAAGTATTTAATAACTCCTGAAGTTGTCCAGACGCGGCAAAATTAACCACAGGTAATTTTTCAATCGTTGGGGTATCTCCCGCGGCCAATCGTAACGCGTCTTCTAAAGAAAGTGTCATTTCTTCCTTACGAGTGACGAAGAAATTTTGGGCGGCGCGTACATCTTGAGGACGCAATTCTACCCATTCTCCATTAATCTCTACTAAGGGGGAATTTAATGCCACTAATCTCTTAAATTCTTTCTGGGAAATTTGTTGGCCTCCAATCGTTAATTCCCATTTAAAATTTAAAATACTCTTTAATCCTAGTTTCTCCATTTTTCCCACAGATAAGGGGGTTGTATCTGCTTGAATACTTAACCCTAAACGACTAGCCCAACCTTCTCTATTTGTTAAACTGGGCGGTAAAATTACCCCTAAACCACTATCAGTAAAACGCCATGCTACGGATTTTAAAAATTCATAAGCCTGTAACGCGTTTAATTGACAAGATTGGGGATAAGCTTCTTGTAAACTCGGTTCAATCAACGGATATAATTTTGAGGCTAACCCTAAACCTTTTAATAGGGTTTCCTGGGGGAATTGTATCATCCGTCCTAAATAATTTAAGCGCTCAACGGGATTATGCCAAATTGTCTGGGCATCTATCATAAATTCCCCATCATCGATCGCGTGTAACCCATACATTAAAGTCCATTCTGTTTTGCCTAATAAGGGAGGTATTAAATTAAAACAAGTGCGAAATTCATTTTTTTCTATGGTGTGTTGCAGGGGAGATTTCCAGGCTTTTAAGGCAATCTCTAACCGTTCGACAATTGCCCTTTCCCCTTCGACAATATCTATTTCGTTACCTAATGCTTGTAACCATTCTCCCACCGGAGCCGTGACATTTTTCAGAGGGCTCTCTGTATTCATATTAAAAAGTTTTCGCACTTGGGCATCGCTTATTCCCGTTAAAAAACTTTTTAAGATATCTTGACTTGGAGAAGGGAATTGTACTCTCCAAGGGGAGCACAATTCCGCACTAGCTAAGGAATCCTGGCTTTCTTCTCTCTGATAAATACGACACGCGATCGGCATTTGTTTCGCAAAGGTATTGAAACGAATCTGATCCGTTGAACTATCCAATAATGGCTCCCACTTAGCACTAAATTTATCGGGAGAAATTCTCTTTAACGTAGGTAAAAATTTCCCTCTCGCGAATAAATCTAAACACCAACGCCCCACCTGAGACCAAAAACGTAAATCACTCCCTAGAAATGACTCAGTTTCTGTTATACTCCCCAGGGGAAGTGATTGTAAAAAATCAAAGGCTTCTAAGGGTTTTAAACAGATTCCTTCTACTTGCCAAGGATATAAGTAAATGGGCTGATTTTCCTCTTTCTCTGATAAGGCAGAATAACAGGGAATTAAATTTGATGTCTCCCCACGCGTAGGTAGTACACACTTGCGGCTCACGCTTTTTCGCTCTTGGCTCAAATCACCAGATTGATTGTGGGAAACTTCCCCAGAAACAACCATCTCTTGATTTTTAGACTTACGTCTCCTGGGAGATTTTGGGGCTGTTTCGGAATTTTCCCCAAGCTCCGATAATTGCCAATTCAATAAACCCGATTTTTTTAAAGATAACAAAAAAGTCTTTAACTCACTCAGAGTCATACCATAGGGATGTTGATGTATCAATTCATCCTCTAACTGTAAAACGGCAACTTGAGTAAGATGTCGCCAAGTTTCACCCCAAATAAAAAAATAACTTTCCTGAGATTCTTGAATCCAACTACCATGTAAAATCGCCATTTTATTAAATCCTTAATTTATCATAATTTGAGCCAGAATTGCTGAAGGTTTGACCCACCCGGTTCATAACTCAAATAGGACTGCTCTAGTAATCCTAAAATAGATGTGAAAACCCTCTTTGTTTTTAAGCATAAAATTTCGGTTTTGTCAAGGAAATAAATTGGGAGATTAATTATGTAAAGTTATACACCAAATCGCGGAAAAATTGTCGGGCCCAAAGGGGGACGATCGCGCCTGTAAATAGAGATTTATACGGATTGACAAAAGAAAAGAGAGATGGGCAATGCCAAATCACTAATCCTAAAATTGGTATAAGCTCTGATAGACTAGGAAGGACAGAAGAAAAGGTGTTGGGACAAGACTAGCGAGGGATTCAAGTAAGATTCCAGAGTTTTTCTGTCATAGACCCTATTCTAATGTTACGATCGCCACTAAAGAAAGAAAGTGGAAAAGAAGGGAAGACGATTACATGGTAGAGATAGACAAGTCGATATCCTTTGACGGACGGGATATTCGCCTCAAGATTGGGTTACTGGCTCCTCAAGCGGGGGGTGCAGTGTTAATTGAGTCTGGAGAAACATCAGTTTTAGTAACCGCGACTCGTGCCGCAGCCAGAGAGGGAATAGATTTCCTGCCGCTGTTGGTCGATTATGAGGAGAGACTCTATGCTGGGGGTAAAATTCCGGGGGGTTTCTTACGTCGTGAAGGGCGGCCTCCGGAAAAAGTGACTTTAATCAGTCGTTTGATCGATCGCCCCCTACGTCCCTTATTTCCGAGTTGGTTACGCGATGATATTCAAATCGTAGCAACCACGCTGTCAATGGATGAACAAGTCCCCCCGGATGTCTTGGCAGTGACGGGAGCTTCAGTCGCGGTATTATTAGCAAAAATGCCGTTCCTAGGGCCAATGGCCGCGGTGCGTGTGGGGTTAGTGGGTGATGATTTTATTATTAACCCCACTTGCGATGAAATCAGAATGGGTGATTTGGATCTGGTGGTCGCGGGTTCCCCTGATGGTGTCATTATGGTGGAAGCTGGCGCGAATCAGTTGCCCGAACAGGATATTATCGAGGCGATCGATTTCGGCTATGAAGCGACTTGTGATTTAATTAAAGCGCAACGGGAAATCATGGCCGAATTGGGCATTGAACTCGTGCAGTTACAAGCCCCCCCAGTTGATCCCACTTTAGAGAATTTTATCCGAGAACAGGCTGAAGATTCTATTAAGAAAATTCTCTGTCACTTTGACTTGGATAAAAATGCCCGTGACGCGGCCCTTGATGAAATTAAGGCGACATCCGTAGAGGCGCGCATCGCGGCTCTTGCCGATGATGATCCCATAAAAGCGATCGCGGACTCCAAAACCGTGTCTAACTTATACAAGGAAGTCACTAAACAATTAATGCGCAAGCAAATTGTGGAGGATCGCATCCGCGTGGATGGCCGTCAATTGGATCAAGTCCGCCCCGTTTCCTGTCGTGTGGGAGTATTACCGCGTCGGGTTCACGGAACGGCTCTTTTTAACCGCGGCCTAACTCAAGTCTTATCCTCTGTCACCTTGGGAACCCCCGGAGATGCCCAAGATTTGGGCGATGACTTGTATCCCCAAAACGAAAAGCGGTATTTACATCATTACAACTTCCCTCCCTTCTCCGTGGGTGAGACAAAACCCATGCGATCGCCAGGACGTCGGGAAATTGGACATGGGGCCCTCGCGGAACGGGCCCTGTTACCGGTTCTTCCTCCTCAAAGCGAATTTCCTTATGTGATCCGAGTGGTATCGGAAGTGCTATCCTCTAACGGTTCCACTTCAATGGGTTCTGTTTGCGCGTCAACCCTGGGGTTAATGGATGCAGGGGTCCCTATCATCAAACCCGTGAGCGGTGCCGCGATGGGACTGATTAAAGAAGGGGATGAAGTGCGTATCCTTACGGATATTCAAGGCATTGAAGACTTCTTAGGGGATATGGACTTTAAGGTAGCAGGTACCGATACTGGTATTACCGCGCTGCAAATGGATATGAAAATCCCTGGGTTATCTCTTGATGTGATCCGAGACGCGATCCGTCAAGCGAAACCAGCTCGTTTACATATTCTGGAAAAAATGTTGGCGACGATCGACACACCCAATAAGGAAATGTCGCCCTACGCGCCACGTCTCTTAACCCTGAAAATTGATCCGGAATTTATTGGTTTAGTCATCGGCCCTGGTGGTAAGACTATTAAAGGGATTACGGAAGAAACTGGGGTGAAAATTGACATTGAGGATGATGGCACTGTCACGATCGCGGGTAATGATAGTGAAAAAGCCCAACGAGCCTACAGTATTATCCAAGGCATGACACGGAAGTTAAATGCAGGAGATGTGTATGTAGGGCGTGTCACGCGTATTATTCCCATCGGTGCTTTTGTGGAAATACTACCCGGTAAAGAGGGTATGATTCATATTTCCCAATTAGCCGACTATCGAGTTGGAAAAGTGGAAGATGAAGTCGCCGTCGGTGATGAAACCATTGTCAAAGTACGGGAAATTGATGCCAAAGGACGGATCAATTTAACGCGTTTGAATATTCACCCCGATGAAGCGGCCGCGGCGCGAGAAAAAAACGCAGCCCAATCGTAGTTAAAAAGCTGTTAGATGCCAGAAACCCGGTTGTTTTTCACCAATCATTCGGTGTCAAAATTATCTCCGAGAAACCGGGTTTCTCCTTAGAGCTAGATGCCTCTAACCCGGTTTCTTTTCACGATGGCAAAGTAGTGGGGGGTTTTCCGAAACCGGGTTGCTTTGAGGACCTCTGCACTAAATGTTTTTTTTGACAATAAATCCGGTTTCTTAATGTTTGCTAAAAGAGTCCCTACAAATCGGTCGCCTATACATTTTATCTCTTGAGTTTCTCTTTCTTCTCTTTTCTTTTCTCTGTGTCCTCTGTGCCTTTGTGGTTCCTAAAAAAACACACTACAATTAACCATTACCCATTAGCAATTACCCATTATCTATTACCTATTTTCCAGGGGTATAAGTTGGGTTTCATTTCATTAAACCCAACCTACAATTACTCTTTCTTCTCTTCTCTCTGTGTCCTCTGTGCCTTTGTGGTTCATAAAAACACACACAAATAGGCAAAATTATATCACAAAATAGAGACTTAATTTGACCTCTAAAATGACAGTTAGATCAGGATTAAGTGAAAGGGTAGGTAAAAATTGGGAAATTTTCTAGCATTAAGTTGGGTTTCATTTCATTCAACCCAACCTACAATTACCAACCGACAATTACCCATTACCCATTACCCATTACCCATTACCCATTACCCATTACCCATTACCCATTATCTATTACTGACTTTTGGTCTAAATAAATGAGTATGTTCGGGATGATATAGACACGATCGCGTTTTTTCTTGTTGTTGGGCTAACGCGGGACTAATCACATAAAGTGTGGTTCTAATTAAATCATTTTCCTGAGTGGCTTTGGCCATTTCTGCTAAGGGGACTAACAAAATTTGTTCATCGGGCCACCCTAACCGATAACAAATAGCTACAGGTAAATCATGGGGATAATATTGCATTAATTTCCCCTGGGCATCCTCGATATGACGAGCACTTAAATAGAGACATAAACTTGCACGATGGGCGGCTAAACTTTCTAACTCTTCCGGTTCAGGTACTTGCGTTCTGCCACTAATTCGTGTTAAAATAATAGTTTGTACCAGTCCGGGTACTGTTAATTCTATTTTTAACTTGGCGGCGGCGGCTTGAAATGCACTAATTCCGGGTATGATTTCAAAGGGAATTTCTGCTTCTGTTAAGGCTTGCATTTGTTCATAAACAGCACCATATAAACAAGGATCGCCCGAATGCAGACGAATGACAGAAAGACGCGATCGGACTTTTTCTATCATTATCGGTAAAATATCCTCAAGGGTTTTATTCGCGGTATGGATAATTTCCGCGTCAGCCCGAACTCCTTGTAAAATTTGCTTAGGGACTAAGGAATCAGCAAATAAGATAACATCCGCGTTTGCTAATAACTTCGCGGCTTTAATCGTCAATAATTCGGGATCGCCAGGGCCAGCACCCACTATATAAACCCCTGGTTTTAAAGATTCCTGTGGCACAATTCTCCTCTCAAAAAAAAATGATCTATTTCAGCCAACTTTCCGGGTTTATTCCCATTACTTATGAAATGAATAAATGGTATATGCACCCTGGTTTTACCCTAGAGAATCCTCTCTCTAGGGCTTTTTTATGCGCGATCGTCATCATCTAAGGATTCAGGTATTTGCTGAGATGAAACCGGAGACGGGGAGACAATATCGGGTAAAGGACGTTGGAATAAATACAACCAAGCTAAGGCGACTAAACCCAACAAAATACCCCCTAAACTGACTAATTGTGCCATTCTCAGAGGGCCAAACATTAAACTATCAGTGCGTAATCCTTCAATCCAAAATCGTCCGGTGCTATAAGCCACTATATACACCATAAATAATGTCCCTACTTTTAAACGATATTTTCCCTGGATATCTCGGAAAAACAAGGTTATTAATAGGGAAAATACCATGACATTCCAAAGGGACTCATAGAGAAATGTGGGGTGAAAATAGTCAAATTGTTGATACTCTGGGGGGAGCATATAACGATTTTGGGGAGGAATATAGAGTTTCCAAGGTAAATCTGTGGGACGGCCATAGGCTTCGGAATTGAAGAAATTTCCCCAACGTCCGATCGCTTGTCCTAGAATTAAGGAAGGTGCGACGATATCGGTTAATTGCCAGAAAGATATTTTCTGAATCCGGGCAAAAATTAAGGCCGCGAGCATTCCCCCTAAAATCGCACCATGTATGGCTATTCCCCCTTTCCAAATGGCAATAATATCCCCTGGATTTTTGGCATATTCGGACCACTGGAAGATCACATAATACAGTCTTGCCATTGGTATTGCTCCAACGACAAGCCAAATTGCTAAATCGGCAATTAAGTCGGGGTCAATATTACGACGTTTGGCAAGAGATTGGGATAGAGAAACGCCAATTAAAACCGCGATCGCGATTAATAATCCATACCAACGGATCGTTAAAGGCCCCAATTGGAAAATAATCGGGCCAGGAGAAGTAAAGAGAAACCCCAAAGGTAACGAGAATGTGTTTAGCACCATGAAACTAGCATCCGGGTTGATTGAGTACCCATCGGAAACACCGGGTTTAACAACGACAAAAGGAATTTGAGGTTGATTTGGGCTTTTATTATGAATCTTGGTTATCTTCACCCATAATGGTCACTTTCGTCAACTGTTTTCCTCAATCATTGACTGGGTAAGAGTTTCCCATGAGTCTTTTATTAAAGCTTCCCTAAATACCTCGATGATATCGGCAAATCTCAATTTAAGGGGGATATTACCCGGATAAGCCTGTATTAATGCTTGACTTCGGGGTTTCCTTTCCACAAGAGACGCGATCGCAAAATAGCGCGATCGTTACTTTATTAATTCAACCTAAAATCAAGTGTTATAGCAGAAGGAAGAAGGAAGAAGGAAGAAGGAAGAAGCAATAAAATCAATGGTTTGGGCAATTAACAACGTCCTAACCGTCGAAGTTGCTATAGGTGTTGGCAATAGGAAATTGTTAACTATTAATTGTTAAGCCTAATCGCATTTAAACCACATAAGGTAGGATAAGCCTCCTGCTCGTCACAGGCTCCAAGCCTGTTGTACTAGGAATTAAAAATGCGTAACAGCTTAACCCTCTTCCCTCTTCCCTCTTCCCTCTTCCTTCTTCCCTCTTCCTTCTTCCTTCTTCCTTCTTCCTTCTTCCTTCTTGCTGTTATAATATAATGGGCGTAAATCTGGTTAAGTCTGGAAAAACAAAACTTAACCGATGATTGAATAAGGAAAAATTACAATGATTCAAACAGCCTCTAAATCGGAAATAATGACCCTAGATGAGTTTCTGGACTGGTATCCAGACGGCTATGGTTATTTTGAATTACATAATGGAGTGATTATCGAAATGCAACCCACAGGACCCCATGAACAAGTAACAGCAGAACTGAATACCGAGTTGTCAATAGAAAGTCGGCGGTTAAAACTCCCCTACTTGATAGCTCGGCAATGTATCATTAAGCCGATTGATTCTGAGACATCAGGCTTTAACCCTGATGTCATCGTTTTAGATAAAAATCTCCTTGAAACTGAACCTATGTGGAAAAAACGCTCTACGATTACTAAGGGTGAAACGCTCCGTTTAGTAATTGAAGTCGTTAGGACCAATTGGCAAGATGATTATTTGATGAAATTAGGGGAATATGAAAAATTGGGTATTCCTGAATATTGGATTGTTGATTATTTAGGATTAGGGGGTAAGCGATATATTGGCAATCCCAAACAACCGACAATTTCTGTTTATAAAATTGTTGATGGCGAATATACTCTTAATTTATTTCGGGGAAATGAGCGGATAGAATCCCGCATCTTTCCCGAATTAAACTTGACGGCTGAACAGATTTTTCGAGTAGGGCAATAAACAGGAAATGATTATTGTTCTAATATACAGAAACTCCTTTTCTTGGCGCACAGTCCTGGTTTTTGATACCTGTCTTGTGGTGAACAGGAAACGGGGTTTCTTATATTGTTGTTGCTCGTGTAATTTGCGCCAAAAGGAATAAGAATTAAAATTATTAGTAAAAAGAGGAAGAGATAGAGAGGGTTGTCAAATTTGTAACAGACAACCCCTAACTATTCTGATACTATTAAGATGAGCATCGAAATTACCCAGAAACGATTAACCTTGAGTCACTTATTAAGTAGCTGATATCGCCACTGATCAATCCTAAGAATAGGGATAAAAGTAAAGAAATGTTGAAGAAAGAGAAACGTCTCCCCGCGTTACGGTTACAACGCACCTTAAGTTCAATAGAAACCTGGGGATTTGGTTTATCGGGTTTATTATTATGGTTAGGGGTAGCCCCCGCGATGAACGCGGCTTTAGGTTGCCAAGCGATTTTCGTTTGGTTGCCCGGAACAATTACGGGAATACTCCTTAATTTACAAGTACAGCGTTTAGGAATTTATTGGTGGAAAATGGTCGGAGGAACTCCTAATTATGCTGCCCGTTTATTAAAAAATTATCCGCTTTTAGCCCGTTATGGAGCCATTGGTTATTGGTTAGGATGGGTATCGGTTCCTACAATAAATGCTATTATTTTAGCCGATTTAATTGAGGCAAATTTAAACCAATTAGGGCTACCTAGTCCTGAACTGTTTTTGCGAATTTTCTTCACTCTTATTGCCTATATTGTGGCTTTTAGTGGGACTCGCTCTTTAGGGATTTTACATTTGTGTTTTGTGATTCCTGCCATTGGTTTTCTGCTGGATTTTTGCTGTCAAGGTTTGGGTTGGTTAACTTTTGCCCAGGAGAGTCCGGGTTTTTTTCCACAGCCTGGGAATTTGGGAAATTTTAATATTATCGAGTGGGCAAAATGGTATTTTATGGCGGTTTACGCGGTGAATGGCTGCGAAACCGCGTCTTCTTTTGTCGCGGATAGTACACAACCGACAAAAACTTTACGAATTCTTCCCATTGCCGCGGGTTTAATTCCTATTATTTATCTGGGAGGATCTTGGTTATTAACTCGTTTAGCAACTGATCCCCATTTAGGAGAAAATACTTTTTTACAAATGTTTGCTGTTGCCCATCCTTTCTGGGGTAATGCTACCGCGCCTCTTCTTACTTTTCTATTAACTTGTGGCTGTCTTTTAAGTTGTACAACCGCGGTTTCTAATTCCCCTCGCATTTTATATCAATTATCCCTTGATGGCTATATTTCACCTGTTTTTAGTGTGATTTCCCGTCGGGGTGTCTTTGAGCCGGCTTTATTATTGACTCTTTTCTTGAGTCTTATTTGTTTAATTTGGGGCGATGTTTCTCGTATTGTAATGATTACGGGGACGGGCTATCTTTGTGGGATTATGGCATTACATTTTGGCCTTTGGGTAAATCGGAATAAAAATGAAGCTCTTTGGCCTCGTTGGGCTTTAGTTTTCTTTTTAGTAGAATTGGGTGTTTTAATTTTAGGTGGAATTGCTTGGGGATGGCCTGATTTATTATTAGGTATTTTCCTTCCTATTTTGATTTTAATTGGTGATAAAGCGATTGATTATGTGAAGTTTCATCCTTTTAATCCTGATTGGTGGATGAGACGTTATCGCACTTTTTCGACTCAAAAAAAATCTGAAAAAAATAACGATTTTGTTTTTGTTCAAGTTAGTATTGTAATTGCTTTAGTCTGTGGAGCTTTGTCATTAGGTTGGCTTTTAGCAACAAAATTTCATGGTATTAATGATGAAATTAATGAGTCCCTTTTCGTGGTTTGTCTGGTGACAATGGCTTTTGTCGGTGTCGCGATCGCGTGTTGGACGACTCTCCCCCAAGTGGCATCTATTGTAGAAGCAAGAGAAGGGACTGAACATTTATTTAAAAACGCCTTAGATGGAATTATAATACTTGAGGAAAATGGCATAATTTCGGAAGCAAATCCGGCAGCACAACATCTTTTTAGTCATATCGATTCGTCTTTAAGAGGTTATGCTTTAAACGTGATTATGGAAAATTTAGGAAATTCTCCCCCTAGTTGGCCTAGTCGCAGTGAACATACTTTAAAAATTAAAGGCAAAGGAATAACATTTATTGAGGTAGCTATTTCCCGTAGAGTTTATTGGGATTCTTTTCAATATATCGCGATTTTGCGAGATATTACCAATCAAAAATCAACGGAGAAAATTCTCCAAGATTCGGAAAAAAGAGAACGGGAAAAAGCTTTAGCCCTAGAAATTACGTTAAAAAAACTGAGAAAAACCCAAACTCAATTAATTCAAAGTGAAAAAATGTCTAGTTTAGGTCAATTAGTCGCGGGAGTCGCCCATGAAATTAATAATCCTGTTAATTTTATCTATGGTAATATTATTCACCTCAATGAATATACTGGTGATTTACTAAAATTAATTGATCTTTATCAACTACATTATCCTGAACCGGAGCCGGAAATTTCTACCTTAATTGATGATATAGATTTGCCATTTCTCAGTCAAGATATTTCTCAACTTTTATCTTCGATGACACTGGGGGCAGATCGCATTCGCGAAATTGTCTTGACTTTGCGTAATTTTTCTCGTTTGGATGAATCTGAAATGAAACTGGTTAATATTCATGAGGGAATTGATAGCACTTTATTAATTATCCAAAATCTGCTCAAAGCCAAACATAATTTTCCGGGTATTCAAGTGATTAAAGATTATGGTGATTTACCTCTGATTGAATGTTACCCAGGGCAATTAAATCAAGTTTTTATGAATCTCTTGAGAAACGCGATCGATGCCATGATTGAAAAATATCAAAATTTTCATCCGGGGAAAAAAGAGCAAAATAATAATCAAGATAACCCTTCGGAATATCATCCAACCATTACTATTATTACTGAATGTCTGGAATCAGAAAAAGTAGCAATTCGGATTAAAGATAATGGTTTGGGGATACCGGAAAATATTATGTCTCGGATTTTCGATCCTTTTTTTACGACGAAACAAGTGGGAGACGGGACGGGTTTAGGTTTGGCTATTAGTTATCAAATTGTTGTTGAGCAACATCGTGGTAAATTGCAGTGTTTTTCGGAGTTAGGCAAGGGGACTGAATTTGTGATTAAACTGAAGATCCGCTTGGAAGGTGAGAGTCTCGATTTGGGCTGATTCTCTAATCCGTCAAGATTTAAGATATACTTGGATATAATAGGGACGCTGCTATGACTCCATGTCAAGTCGCCTTTTACCCAACTCCATTATTTTGTAAAGAGGTAAAAAGCTTGTCAACTATCATTGATATTGGAACTCTAATTAGCTATCATCCGGGGATACAGGGAGGATGTCCAATTATTCGCGGAACCGGAGTCACAGTGCGGCGAATTGCTATTTGCTATAAGCAAGGTTTGACTGCGGAAGAAATCTCGTCTAGGATTGGGGATCTAACTTTAAATCAAGTCTATGCTGCTTTGACTTACTATCATAGTAATCGAGATGAAATTGATGCTGAAATTGCAGCAGAAGAAGCTGAGGCGGAGCCAATAGAATCACGGCATTATTATCAGACACCAACCCAGGCGGATGCTCAAGTATTAGAAATTCCTTCAAGCCCTACTTATTTCAGTCGCAGGGAGTTTATGACATTGCCCATTGAAGAGAGACGGCGCATTTTAGCCGAGCAAACTGAGGTGATGTTATGCCATTACCAGGAAGATACAGAATGGCAAGAATTACAGACAGGAGACTTAATTGATTACTACGATCGCGGCTATAATTGATTATCCGTAGTTAATGAGAACGCGATCGGGCTTCTATCAACAAAGCCCGATCGCGTTTGGGGATGAGGTGAAAGGAAACGCATACCCAACCTACGTTTATTAAAAGCGATAATTTCGATCGCGTACCCATAAACTCAAAGGGATCGCGTTACCTTGATTATCGACTTTTGCCTCTACCACAAAAGCTTGCCGTTGTCCCCGTTGTACTTGACTAATATCCGCATTTACCTCAGTACGTTGATCCTCTGGCATATAATAGGTTTCTAAGCCATAAATCATACGGCTACCATGATATTTTCCCTTAATCGCGATCTGATTAGAGGGTAAATTTTGGGGATTCTTTTCCGAAACCGCGATCGGTTTCCACGCGAGAGGATGCAGAGATTTTTTCTCCTGTTTTGGGGCTTCTAAAATTACATAAAAACTGATGCCTTGTTTCACATATTTTCGACTAGGTTTGACACAATTTTGACCCGGAAAACACTTTTCAAAATCCCCTGGTAACTGCTGCCAACCCGGAAGTTTTTCCAAGGTATCTGACTGAGAAATATCATAACTCAATACCTGATAATAACCTCGTAAAAAATCATAGGGATCGACGGGAGCCGTTTGTAATATCACCGTTTTACCCGTTAGATAAGTATATAACGGTTGAGCGGGTACTGATAAAATTAGGCTAATTTGAAAGAGGAATGGAACCCAAAATCGCCAATATTTTATGGGTTGCGATGGTGTTTTCGGGGGTATTTGTGGTAAAATAGGAACTGTTTTTTTTTCGGTTTCCGACTGTGTTATATTGGCTTCATTATTCTGGGAAAATGTCATAATTAATCCTCCTGAGAGGGTGATAAGGTTGATAAGTGACGTTCAAACCATAAACCAGCTAGGATGACACCGACTCCACACAAAATTAAGACGAAGGCTTTTAACAATAATTCTGTATCGTATTCAAACATTCGACTGATAATGTCCAGGGTTAATAATACTAATCCTCCCCAAAACGCGTGACGATTTCCCCGTGATAATCCTATCCGAATTAATCCGATCGCGAGTAGAAACATTTCCACATTAATAATAAATGTGGCTAAACCTGGGATAGAATAGGGACTGAGATGTAATATGGAAACGATCGCGGTGACAATAATAAAACCAGCAATGACAGTAGTAATGTTATCAAATCCCCATTTATTAGGGTTGAGTCGGCTCGGTTTTGCTAAATTAAACCATTGCCAAAGGATTAATAAACCGTAAATTATGACATCAATTGCCCTGAGCCAATTGTTAGTATCGACATGGTAAAAAGAGGAGGGTGATACAGAATCCCAAAACCAATGAAAAGATGCAATGAAAAAGAATATACTAAGATACCAAAGGGCTAAAGTGCGCGCGATGGGTTGAAAGACACGACTATCAATTTTGGGCCAGATAATATCATCATATCCCCATAATAAAGCCGCGGGAAATGTGCAGGCAATTGCCATGTAAATACCCCAGGGCAAATGAACGCGAAATAATTCCATTAAGTTCCATTGCAGAGAGGGTAATAGGGCAAACATCGCGAGGATAAATATCCCACGCGATCGACACCAGTATGCTAAGGGTACAAAGAATAATCCTGCGAAAAGCGCGGTATGTTCAATCAAGAATTTCAAGGGGGAAAATTCCCTAGAGTAATTTATTACTCCTATTCCTTGCCAATAGCCTAATATGATTAACAAAATCGCAATCATTCCTAAAGAAGTGAGGCGTAAACTGTAGGCCATTGTTAATACTCCTAGTCCCCAAACTAAGAAAAGTCCGTAGGAATCTCCTCCAATATGAAATATTTGTGCGGTAAGCGCTAAATTTGCCCCTAATATGAGAGAGCCTAAAATTAATAATCCTTCTCCCAGGCGTTTTCTACGAGTGGGATAGGGTTGAATCGCCGCACCACGCCAGAGATAAAAAGCTCCGGTGTTTACGCTGATAAATACACAGAGCAAAAGTATGAATTTGACGGTTTTTGACCAAGTTTGCCAATTCGCGGCAATAAAGGTAATAACTCCTAAGCCAAGAAGGATCGCGCCTACACTTATCAACACCATGAGAAAGCGATCGCGGGAGGCTGTTTCTAAGTTTTGAAATTGATAGCGCTCGGACAATTGTTGATAAAAATCCGAAGTGATCATTTCTTCGGCTTGCCACAGTTTGGCTTCTTGCCGAAGTTGACGGCGAAATTTATCTGAAATCATAATAACTCCATGAAAACCTGAAGTTTATAATTTAGTTTGGCAGACAATTAGAGAATTGGCATCCCTTACTTATGACACTTGCTAAATTGCACACGATCGCGCTCACTCAAAAAAGCCGCGATCGGTTTCCTCCTAAAAGTGTTAAAATTTTTGGTATTGACTTACGGGCAATGAAAAAAAGCCGTTAATTATAGTAGGTTAGGTTGAAGAGACAATTTCTTTGTTATGGGCGAAATTTGGCGTTGCACAATTAAGGGATGATCTCGTAGGGGCAATCCCCCCGTGGTTGCCCCTAAACCCCCCCGTGCCGTGGTTGCCCCAAAACCCCCCCGTGCCGTGGTTGCCCGAAAATCCCCCCGTGCCGTGGTTGCCCCAAAACCCCCCTTCAGGGCAGCAGGGGGGGTAGGCACGGGGGCGCTACCCCTACAACCGTATCATCCCACGAAGGGGCAAAACCCGAAATTTCCCCCTATTCAACCCAACCTACAGTCTCCCTAAAAACTCAAGAATATGGTAAAAGTAAAAACGTCTTCTTTCCCTCTTTTAGGTTTAACTTTAGTCGAATTAAAAGACTGGGTAAAATCACAAAATCAACCGGAATATCGCGGTCAACAATTACATCAATGGATTTATCAAAAGGGAGTTCATTCTCTCTCTGATATTACCGTTTTTTCTAAACAATGGCGCGAAACTGTCAAGGATTTTCCCATTGGCCGTTCTACGATTCATCATCGTGCTGTCTCCTCTGATGGTACGATCAAATATCTGTTAAAATTAGCCGATGGTCAAATTATTGAAACTGTTGGTATTCCTTCGGAAAAACGCTTAACTGTTTGTGTTTCTTCTCAAGTGGGTTGTCCGATGGGCTGTGATTTTTGTGCCACCGGAAAAGGAGGATTTACCCGCAATTTAGAAAGACATGAAATTATTGATCAAGTCTTAACTGTTCAAGAAGATTTTGGTCGCCGTGTTAGTCATATTGTCTTTATGGGAATGGGGGAACCTTTACTTAATTTAGAAAATGTCGTAGGCGCGGTAAAATCTCTTAATGAAGATGTGGGTATTGGCCAACGTAATATTACGATCTCTACCGTCGGTATCCGCGATCGTATTCTTCAATTAGCGGAATGTCATTTACAAGTGACTCTCGCGGTGAGTCTCCATGCTTCTAATCAACAAATACGGGAGAAATTAATTCCTAGTGCTCGCGCTTATCCCTTGGAAGAGTTAATCGAGGAATGTCGAGAATATGTGAAAATTACAGGACGACGTATCAGTTTTGAATATATTTTACTCTCGGAATTAAATGACTTACCCCAACACGCGATCGAATTAGCGAATCATGCCCGGGGCTTCCAAAGTCATGTTAATTTAATTCCCTATAATCCGATTCAAGAAGTTGATTATCAACGGCCAAGTACCTATCGAATTAAGGATTTTGTCGCCACTTTGCAGCAGCGACATATCGCGGTAAGTGTTCGTTATTCTCGCGGGTTAGATGCAGATGCCGCTTGTGGACAATTGCGCGCCTCCCACATTTAGCGGGAGAAGGCAATTCCGGGCGCGTAGGCCTCTAAAACCTTACCTGTAAGATGACAAGTAACCATTAAATAGTCACAGACAGAACATTGGGTTTGAATCTCTTGTGTATAGAGATTATAATGGCGCTCGCCCGGATTGCCACAGTTAGGACAGCGAACAATTTGTCTTCTCTTCATATTCTTATATCCTGTTTTGTTAAGGGGTTTTCAGGGGATCAACACGATCAAAATCAAAAGGGTTGAGCCGATTAGACTCAATTCTTGGTTAAAAAAGTATCTAACTTGACTCTGGAGTAAGACCGCGTGTTGACTACACACTTTTTTAGCCCATTAAATTTATTATCTCAGAGAAAAAGCTCAATTCCAGGTAAAAACGGATACATTATCCCTTGATCCCTGCAAAAGCAACTGGAAAAGCCCTTGATCCCGCTTGGGATAAGGTTTTAGCAAATCTTAAGAAATTATAAAGATTTTCGTGATTAAGAAAAGACTTATTGATGAACCCGGAGAGGGAGAGAGGAAAAAAGGGGTATTGATGCGGATATTTGCCCAAATTTTGCTAAATTCCCCTAAGTGAATTTTGATGACTTTTTTCCTCTCTCAATTGTTAAGAATTGGCAATTAATTGATTTAATTGTTGTTGCATTATGTTACGGACTTTTTCATAACACTCGTCCACATAGTCACGATCGCGGGCGGCATCGGGGCCATAACGTTCAAAGGTGATGGGTGGACACACGCGGGTATGAATAGGATGAGGGAGAGGTAAGTTAGGCAAAGGGCCAAGACTTAACCCCCAAGGGAGGCCTAAATAAATAGGAAAAACAACGGGATCAACACCAAATAACCAGGGAATACCTGACTGATGAAGTTGACGCATTTGTTGATAGATATCCGCGAGCACGAAAAGGGTATCATGGGCTCCGTGAGAAATTACGGGGAGAATGGGTGCTTCTTCTTTTAACGCGACTTTGATAAACCCTTTTCTATTAGCAAAGTAAATGCGATCGCGCATTTGATGGGGACGAAACGCGTCTTGTGCGCCCCCTGGATAGACTAAAACCGTCGCATTTCGACGTAATGCCGCGATCGCCATTTTGGGATGTGCTTTGACAGCGCCGCATTGTACAGCCATTCCTGCTAATTCTGGTGACACTTTCCAGACACTAGGGTGCATCAACCCATAGGCAGCGCGATCGGTACCATAACGGCGAAACCAGTCATACATAAACATAAACATATCCGGTGACGCGAGGCCACCATTATGAGTGCCTACTGCAAGGACTTTTCCCTCTTTAGGAACATTGTGCCATCCATCAGTTTTCACGCGAAAATAGTGATGATAAAACCATTCCCAAAAGGGCGTAATAGAGTTAATAGTTTCGGGATCACGTTCATCTAAGGACCAACCATTTAAGGGTTTTTCTGGCGTGGGAAGTTTGCCCTTAAATAGATTTTTTATGTCTAAGGTTTCTAACACGGGTTTTTTGTCCTATAAACAGCAATTTCTGATTATAAAGGATTTTTTGTTATTGAACCACAAAGGCACAGAGGACACGGAGGAAAGAGTGATATCATTAAGTTTTACCAAAGGGTTGTCCCCAATATTGCCAACATTCTTTATTAAAGGGAGATCGCCATTTATAAATAAGTTCAGATTCTAATTGTAATCGTGCTTTTTTTTGGGGTGGTGCATCCCAACAAAACGCGACTCCCAGGGTGACTGGTAAATCATAAGTGCGATGGAGTTCGAGATAATTCATAATATATTTTTGACAATCATGCTCTTGCCAGCGTTTTTTGGGAGTTTGTTTAGTTTCTCCGATATAAAGGAGTAAGGGGATGGTATTATCTATGACAAAATAGAAGCAAACCGCGTCTCCTTGCTCTGGCATTTCATAGAATAAGGAAGGGTTAAGGGGTAAAGAAAATGGATCGATTTTCTCTATATTATAAGAATTATTATCTATTTCGGCAAATAGGCTAATTTGTTGAGGTGCTGGGGTTTGGCGGATTAATTGTTGATGGAGATAAACGCGTTGTTTCCATGTGGATAAGCTTTTTTTAGTCATTAGTAGTTTTTGTCGGCGTTTGGTGGCACGTTTGATTTTGATTTCTGTCGGCTCAAATAGGTTTAGTTGTTCCATTAATTTACTCTTATTGTTTTTACAATACCTTCACCCAACCGAAAAATGAATTATGTAGGTTGGGTTGAGGTACGAAACCCAACGCATTTATTGGGTTTAGGGTATTGTTTTTAGAAACCGGGTTTCTCGGCTCATACTCTTGACTATGACAATTTTTGCTAAAGAAACCCGGTTTCTGGCTTGATGTAATTGCTGGAAATGACTATTTTGCCTAAAAAAACCGGGTTTCTATGTATTTGGGTTTGGGAGCCAGCATCCGAGATTGGCAAAAAAAACTGTAGGAATCTAAGAGGGAGCCTCTTGCTCCACTGCACTACCAATTTACCAAAATCAGATGCTCCCGTTGGGTTTCGTACCTCAACCCAACCTACGATTAAGAAAACATTAGGGCTTTTTTCGCGATTTCAATTAGCTCTTGAAGAAAGGGTTTAGAGATATCAATTTCTTTCGCGTTTGCCCGACTTGTGCCTAATAAACCTGTCTTTTGTCCGGGTTGTATTGCTAAAATTTGTCCCTCTTGGTTTTTGATTCTTAATTCTGGTATTGTTCCCACTTGCGATACACTACAAGTATACAATCGATCGCGGTAATTAAATTCCGCGATTTGGGGAGGCTCTGGGGAAATAGGGAGTCTCACTCCGATGATTTCTAATTCAACGGTGGTGTTACCATTCCAAGTGTTTTCCCTGAGTTTATAGGCAATATCTACCCGTTTCGGTAAGGGGAAATATTCTTCCCAACGCCACGCGATCGCCTTGAGATAATAGGGTGTTCTTTCCTGTCTTAATGTTAATTTAATATGACCTTTTCCGACAATTTTTTGGTCAATAATTTGAACATTCGGAGTCCAGAAAATCGGATCTTTATTTTCAATTCCACAGGGATGAATGACATCAATTTCTTGATAAAGATCAAAAGTAATCTCCTCAAAATTGGCTTGCACATCGATCGCGACTAAAGGTTTAAGACATTCAATATCCAAAGATTGATGGGCAAATTCTCGCAAACGAGTTTTAAAGTCTTCTAAGTTTTCCGTTGGTAAAGAAAAACCCCCCGCGGCTTTATGTCCCCCATATTTCCCTAAGAAATCATGGCAATAACATAAGGCTTCATAGACATTAAATTCAGGAATCCCACGGGCGGAACCCCTAATTTTCTTAGCCACCGATGAAGGCTTTAATTCCCCCAAGGTTTCCTCATCCAAATTAACCGATAAAGTCTCGCTTTCATCAGTGATTTCATCCGTGGTTAACTCCTCTTTTTCTTCATAAGTCCCAATAAAGACGGGAACACCATAACGCTCAACTAAGCGAGACGCGACAATGCCGATCACACCATGATGCCAACCTTTCTGCACAATGACTAATACTTTTTCCGCTTGTAAATCTATTTGATTTTTTTCGACGAGCGCGATCGCGTCCCCTTCGATAACTGCACATAACTCCTGTCGTTTTTGATTAATTTTTTCACATTGTACCGCACGCTCTAAGGCAATTTGCATATCATTAGTCGTTAATAATTCTATGACAATTTGCGGATCATCCAAACGTCCGACGGCATTAATGCGAGGGCCAAGACGAAAACCAATATCTTCGGGTTTTAAGGTATTTTGGGCAGTATTAATGCTATCAATCGTGAATTGATACGCGTCTGGAGTCCCTTGATTTTTCACAACTCCTGCGACATGAGTTAAAGCTTGAATACCCACCAATTTAGAATTAGGTAAAAGACGTAAACCTCGCTTTACCCAACGTCGATTTACTCCGGTTAAGGGAGCTAAATCAGCAATAGTCCCTAATGTAAATAACTCTAATAAAGGGTTCACTAAGTTTTGCCATTTCTGAAGACGTTGGGCAAGGGAAATGGCTAAAATATAGGCAACACCTACACCCGCGAGTCCACGATAGGGGGAAGTTTCAGGGATTAATTTTGGATTTAAAATGGCATTCGCGTTGGGTAATTCTGGTGGGAGATCATGGTGATCAGTGATAATAATTTTCAAGCCTAATTCTCTGGCTTTGGCGACAGGCTCATGGGCAGAAATTCCATTATCAACGGTGATAATTAGTGAGACTCCTTCCTGATGAAATTCTTCAATAATGCGGTTATTAATGCCATAACCTTCTCGCATTCGACTAGGAATCGCATAATCAACTTGAGCCCCTAAAGCCGAAAGCGATCGTAATAATAACGCGGTACTTGTCATACCATCGGCATCATAATCACCACAAATCGCGATTTTTTCACCTTGAGAAATCGCGTTTTCTAATAATTCAATACTATGGGCTAAATCAGGAAACGCGTCTAAGGGTGAAGGTAATGCTAGAGATTCTGGATTTAAAAACAGTTCAACTTCTTGGGCTGTTTCGATTTCCCGATTCACTAAAACTTGAGCTAAAAGGAGAGATAACCCAGTCCCCTGCGCCAAAATTTCCGCTTTTTCGGACTGAGTTGGATAAATATACCATCGCTGGTTTGGTAAACGATGTTGACGGGATGAACCCAAATTTGAGGTATCTGACACTGATGTTTTTATTAAGAGACTTTCCCTATCATTTTATCACTGAATGGATCTTTTTACTCTTGAATACTTACGCATTTTGTGTTACAATTTGTCAAGGTGTTTTTAGGGGACCTGATCCCATCACGAAAAAAAGCGCGATCGGCTATATCGTTATCGATCGCTTATGTATCCGAAGGAGAATATCAATGATAACAGACAAATTAAGATGGTTTAAAATAGCCTTTCAAATGCGAGGCTCTGTAATTCAGGCTATTATGCCTCTAGTCATTTTTTGTAGTAGCTTTGCCTTTCTTATTTCTTTTTTATATGCTCAGGGATTTTCTGTATCTTTTCGGACGGGAAGTATTATTCCTAGTATTGTCCTGGGATTATTACTCGTTTTTAGAACGAATACTGCTTATGAGCGTTTTTGGGAAGGTCGAAAATTATGGGGAACATTAGTGAATACGCTGAGAAATCTGGCCCGTCAAATATGGGTTAATGTTGATGAAAAAGAACCTAATGATCTCCTCGAAAAAAAAGAAGCTTTGGGTCTTTTAGTAGCCTTTGCAGTGGCGTTAAAACTGCATTTAAGAGAAGAACAAATTAATGAAGAATTGGCGGAATTAATCTCTCCAAGTCAGTATGAAATATTGCAAACCATGAATAATCGACCCATTGAAATTTCTTTTTGGATTAGTGATTATTTGAATCGTCAACACGATCGCGGCTGTTTAGATGTTTATCAGTTAACCGCGATGAATGGGTTAATTAATTTTCTGATCGATGTGTTAGGGGGTTGCGAAAGAATTTTAAGAACACCGATCCCTTTAGCCTATGCCATTCATCTCAAACAGTTATTATTACTGTATTGTTTGTTATTACCCTTTGAAATGGTGAAGGATTTTGGCTGGGGATTAGCATTTGTCATGGGGATTATTAGTTTTACATTATTTGGCATTGAAGCCATTGGCATTGAGATTGAAAATCCCTTCGGGCGCGATCCTAATGATCTGCCCTTGGATACTATCTGTAATACGATTAAGCGTAATATTAATGACTTAATTTCTTTACCGCCTAGTGTTCATGATCATGTAAAATAAATTAACCTCACCCTACCCTCTCCGGGTAGGATTTTGAGAAATGTGCAAAGAAATTTAGACCACTTTTAGGGAAGGGCTGCTACCCCCTTGCACAAGGAAGGTCGAAATTTTTGTTACCATTGCCTAAAGTGTTGGCAAAAGAGATAAATTCAACACAAAAAAGAGCGCTATCGCACGGGATCATCTCATTTTCCTAAATTAGTAGTGGGATCAAGATGCTCCTAGGGATCTCAGGAATGGAAATTAAATAACTTGAGTATTTGCTTTGTCGCGGAGCCCTTGATCTCCAAAGCAAGCCTTAGCCTGCACTACTTTATTAAATTTTCATTCCTAAAAGGGAGCAAGAGGCTCCCACGGCATTTTTTTGGGCTTATGTGGGATGCTCCCAGTTGGGTTGGGTGGAGGCCGTATCGCGATCGTGCCTCCACCCAACCGACATCTATTCCCAAAAAAAGTTTGTTTATTGGGCATTGAATCTTTCCGACTTCTTTACTTTTGCTCATCATAATGGGGGTTAATAAGTTAAAGAAGAGACATTAATACCATGAGCAATCAAACCAATATTTCCACTAATAATACCACACGCAAAGCCTTATCCTATAACGAAGGTAATGAAGGTAATGAAGGTAATGAAGGTAATGAAGGTAATGAAGGTAATGAAGGTGGAGAGAACCATTATGACGACAGTAACCATAATTACCAGGCTTATATTCCCTCTACTGTAGGCAATACGCCTGTTAATTCCGGTTATCAAAGCGATGACTTTTACCGAAATATGCTGCCTGTCGCCAATGTCCCCACCACACCAACCGTGCCAACCACACCAACCGTGCCAACCGTGCCCTTGAATTATACTAATTATAGAATTAGTGATTCAGTTGATGTAAATGGCCAATACCAAAATTCTTCAAATTCCTCATCTTCTGGTTATCAAAGTAACGATAATTCCGGCGGATATGTTACTCCCACTTCCTCAACAAATTACCCCATATCTTACGGTTCTGAAAAGAGCTACGAAAATGATCTATATGACCATCAAATCAATGGGACAAGTGGAGATGATGTCCTCACAGGAGTACCCGGAAATGATAATTTAAAGGGTGGCAAAGGAAACGATCATCTTGTCGGTAATATCGGGAATGATAAACTAGAAGGTGGCAAAGGATATGACACCTTAGAAGGTGGCAATGGTAATGATTATTTAGATGGTGGTCAAGGTAAAGATGTTCTCATCGGCGGTGCCGGAAATGATCAGTTTGTACTCAAGTCTAAGTATAGCAGTCCTAACGTGGATTCGGCCGATACGATTTTAGATTTTCAAAAGGGATTTGATCGAATTGTTCTCAAAGATGGTTTGGGAGTTGCGAATGTCAATATCACTCAAGGTACTGGTAATTACGCCAATGATACGATTCTCAATATGGCCGGAACCGGACAAGTCTTGGCTGTTGTGAAAAATGTCAATTCTACAACGATGAATGCCTCAGACTTTATTCTCGGTTAATACTCTTTGAGAAGCATTCCATTTTTGTAGTGGGAGCCTCTTGCTCCCATCCCACTACAGCTTGTGCTAAAACTGGGATGCTCATGATCGCAGGATAGTCTATACAACGGAGGGTATCAATGACAAAAAACAGAGATCCTTGGTTTAAAATTGCTTTTCAATTACGAGGATCAGTCATTCCTCAAATTATGCCTCTGGTAATTTTGTGTAGTGGGTTTGGTCTGATTCTTTCTATTTTATATGCTCAGGGATTGCCTGTAGCGTTTAGTACAGGAAGTATTATTCCCAGTATTGTACTGGGGTTATTGCTAGTCTTTAGAACAAATACTGCTTATGAGCGTTTTTGGGAAGGTCGAAAATTATGGGGTATTTTAGTGAACTCGAGCAGAAATCTGGCGCGTCAAATTTGGGTCAATGTTGATGAAAAAGAACCTAATGATTTTCTGGAAAAGCAAGAAACTTTGCGTCTTTTAGCGGCTTTTGCTGTCGCGTTAAAACTTCATTTAAGACAAGAGAACATTAATGAAGAACTGGCTGAGTTAATCTCTTATGAGCAGTATGAAAAATTGAAAGAAATGAATAATCCACCCATTGAGATTTCTTTTTGGATTAGTGATTATTTGAATCGTCAGTGGAATCGTGGCTGTTTAGACATTCATCAGTTAACAGGAATGGAGCAGTTAATTAATATTCTTATCGATGTTTTAGGGGGTTGCGAAAGAATTTTAAGAACGCCGATTCCTTTAGCTTATTCCATTCATCTCAAACATTTATTATTATTATATTGTTTATTATTACCCTTTGAAATAGTGCATGATTTTGGTTGGGGGCTTGCTCCTGTGATGGGTATTATTAGTTTTACATTATTTGGTATTGAAATTATTGGAATAATGATTGAAAATCCCTTTTCTCGCAATTTTAATAACTTGCCTTTAGATACAATTTGTAATACGATTAAGCGTAATATTAATGACTTAATTTCTTTACCGCCTAGTGTTCATGATCATGTAAAATAAATTAACCTCACCCTACCCTCTTCTCGGAGGATAGGGGAAGACAACTTAGTTGTTATTATCAGAGTTATATCGCTCTTTATCTCGAATAGAATATTTTTCCATCATTTTCTCAAAAGCTTCTTGTAAGTCAATATTATGAGAGTTTGCGAGACAAATCACCGCGAATAAAATATCAGCTAATTCATCGGATAATTGTTGATCGGGTTCGCTGTCTTTCTTTTTTTTCGGACTATATAAATGGTTAATGAGTCGGGCTGTTTCGCCAACTTCTTCAACCAATCTCGCGAGGATTTGGTGAGGTGTCCAGTAACCATGACCGATTTCTGTGATCCAGTCGTCAACTTGTTTTTGAATTTCTCTTAAGGTGTGATTTTTCATGGCAAAAATATATAGCAAACCTAAATGAGTTATGAACGAACGGGTAGGGGTAGTGCCAGAGTGCCTACCCTCTATAGCAAACCTAAATGAGTTATGAACGAACGGGTAGGGGTAGTGCCAGAGTGCCTACCCCCTCCTTGCCCTGCACGCGCGGGGTTGGGGGGGAGCGGGGCAACCACAGGGGGATTGCCCCTACAAGATTTCACAATTCATTTAGACGCGCTATATCTCGATTTCGTAGGGACACGGCACTGCCGTGTCCCTACAGGTTTTTAGAATTGCGATAAGATTATACAACTTAGCTCATTCAAACAAAGAAACCCAGTTTGATTAACAAACCGGGTTCCCAAATTATATTTTTAACTCTGGAGGCTTTCCCATCCTATTTTGTTGTAATCAATGAAATCATTACTAACAAAAAAGTAAAGAATTCATTAATTCTCAAACATTATTTTTAGGATTGTTCCAACTCGGGTAATTTGACTTTTGTCGCTAAACCCAAAGCTTGTAATAATTGAATTGTCATCCAGGTTAGGTCAATTTCCCACCATTCGATGCCATGACGAGCGGAATATTGAAAGGCATGATGATTATTATGCCAACCTTCGCCATAAGTCACTACTGCAACCCACCAACAATTTTTGGAGCGATCGCCGGCATCATAAGTCTCATAACCAAATTTATGAGTCGCGCTGTTGACAAACCAAGTGCAGTGAAAAACCACCACTAAGCGCACAAATATTCCCCACACCACAAAGGGCCAACCGCCTAAGAAATAGAACAAGATACCAAGAGCGACTTGAATGGGAATAAAGTAAGCTTGGCAAAACTTATAAAATGGATCATCTCCAATATCTTTGGTAAAGCGGGGAATTTCGGCACGCGCAGGAGTCTCAAACAACATCCAACCCATGTGACTCCACCAAAAACCTTTATTAGAATCATGGGGATCGGCTTGTTGATCGGAGTGAAGATGATGCAGACGATGGAGCCCTACCCAATCAATGGGTCCTCCTTCACAGGCGAGAGTGCCGCAAAAAACCAAAAAGTATTCTAACCACTTGGGGGCTTGGAAACTACGGTGAGTTACCAAACGATGAAAGCCCAAGGTAATGCCTAAACCACCTGTTACCCAGTGCATCACAAGGGCTAAACCGATCGCGGCCCAACTAAAGTTACTTGGAAAAAAGGCAAAAAGTGCTCCAAGATGGAGAAATGCCATATAGATAATGATTGCCCAGTCTGGAGAATTTTTGGTCGTTGATGTTGCAATCGTCATTTGAGATAAATTTTCCTATGTAGGTCGTGCTTGGCGCGTCATACAATTAATACGACACAAGATGGTTAGTCCCGTGAGTATAAATAGTATTGAACGGCTACAAGAAGCAGAACAAGCACTGTCTCTGATTTTTTCTGGTATTGATACTTCAGTCAAGTATAATCTTAAACGAGTTTTGGAGGCGTTTCGCCGTCATCGGGTGGGGGTTCACCATTTTTCTGGGGTAACGGGCTATGGCCACGATGACTTGGGCCGAGAAACGCTGGATCAGGTTTTTGCTGAAGTTATGGGTTCGGAGGCTGCCGCGGTGAGGGTTCAGTTTGTTTCTGGCACTCACGCGATCGCGTCTGCCCTGTTTGGGGTATTACGCCCGGGGGATGAGATGTTGGCGGTAGCCGGTCATCCCTATGATACCTTGGAAGAAGTGATTGGCCTACGGGGTAAAGGTCAGGGTTCACTTATGGATTTTGGGATTACTTACCGTGAGTTACCTCTAACGGAGGAAAATGAGATTGACTGGGAAGGCCTTAAGTCGGCAGTGAGCGGGAAAACTCGTCTGGTTTTAATTCAACGCTCTTGCGGTTATTCTTGGCGATCGAGTTTGTCTATTTCGGATATTGAAAAAATTGTCGCGATCATCAAGCATCAAAATTCTAACACAGTTTGTTTTGTCGATAACTGTTATGGGGAGTTTACCGAGGATCGTGAACCTCCCGCGATCGGCGCGGATTTAATCGCGGGTTCCCTGATCAAAAATCCGGGGGGTACGATTGTGTCTGCTGGGGGTTATGTTGCGGGAAGGGCGGATTTAGTGGAAGCCGCGACTTGTCGTTTAACCGCGCCTGGAATTGGGAGTAGTGGGGGCGCGACGTTTGATCAAAATCGTTTATTATTTCAAGGGTTCTTTTTAGCGCCTCAAATGGTGGGTGAGGCGATGAAAGGGAATCATTTAACGGCTTATGTTTTTGATAGTTTGGGGTATCGTGTAAATCCGTTACCGATGGCCGAAAGACATGATGTGATTCAAGGGATTGAATTTGGTTCTCCTGAAAAGTTAATCGCGTTTTGTCGTGCGGTGCAACAGTTTTCTCCTGTGGGTTCTTATCTCGATCCTGTACCAGGGCCGATGCCCGGATATGAGAGTGAATTAGTGATGGCTGGTGGTACTTTTATTGATGGGAGTACGTCGGAATTTTCCGCGGATGGGCCTTTACGAGAACCTTATATTGCTTTTTGTCAAGGGGGGACTCATTGGACTCATGTCGCGATCGCGTTAGAAGCCGCGATCGACTCCGTAGGTGTTAGGAAGTAGGTGTTAGGTGTTAAGTTTTAGCAAGCAAAAATCGTCATTAGAAACCGGGTTTCTTTGCACCCGCTCTTAGGGAAACGATCAACTTAGCCAGAAACCCGGTTTCTTTTCTGCCCACCCTAGCCACAGAAACCGGGTTTCTTTCCACCCGCTCTGAGGGAAACCATCAACTTAGCAAGAAACCCGGTTTCTGGAATCAAAAAAACTAATTTCCCACCACCCACAATTTGATGGTATTGTCCGAACTCCCACTAGCTAAAACCCTACCATCTGGACTAAATGCTACAGAATTAACAAAAAAAGAATGACCAGAGAGAGTATTGATTACCCTTCCCGTTTTCACCTCCCACAATTTGATGGTTTTGTCACAACTCCCACTCGCTAAAACCTGACCCTCTGGACTAAATGCTACAGACGTAACTTTTGAAGAATGACCAGAGAGAGTGTTGATTACCCTTCCCGTTTTCACCTCCCACAATTTGATGGTATTGTCCGAACTCCCACTGGCTAAAACCTGACCCTCTGGACTAAATGCTACAGAATTAACCGAATAAGAATCGGTGAGAGTGTTGATTAACATTCCCGTTTTCACCTCCCACAATTTGATGATTTTGACAAAACTCCCACTGGCTAAAACCTGACCCTCTGGACTAAATGCTACAGAATTAACCGAATAAGAATGACCTTTGAGAGTGTTGATTAACCTTCCTGTTTTCACCTCCCACAATTTGATGGTGTTATCAATACTCCCACTAGCTAATACCTGACCATCTGGACTAAATGCTACAGAATTAACAGTCGTAGAATGACCGGTGAGAGAGTTGATTTCCCTTCCCGTTTTCACCTCCCACAATTTGATGGTGTCGTCCTGACTCCCACTAGCTAATACCTGACCCTCTGGACTAAATGCTACAGATATAACCAAATCAGAATGACCGGTGAGAGTGTTGATTAACCTTCCTGTTTTCACCTCCCACAATTTGATGGTTCCGTCATTACTCCCACTAGCTAATACCTGACCCTCTGGACTAAATGCTACAGAATTAACACAATAAGAATGACCTGTGAGCGTTTGAGCAAGGGAGATTTTTGTATAGTTAATCTGTTTAATGCGGTCTAATCGTTGTAGAATTACCTGAGTATTTTGAGGACGATTAGCAGCTAATCTAGCCATTAAACTCTCAATCAAATCTAATAGTAAGGGGTTTATATTTTCCGTATATCCACGCCAACTTAAAACATCTCTCATGGGATCATACATACTCGGATCACAAGGATGTTTTCCTGTCAATAAATGGACAAAAGTTCGCCCCAATGCAAAAAAATCAGATTGAGCTACAGCTTGACCATGTTGTTGTTCAATGGGTGTATAACCTTGAGAAACAATACCCGTCACTTGTTTACCCTGTACCTTTTGATAATAAGTTCGTGTTTCTTCCCTGGCTGTCCCAAAATCAATTAATACCAATTCTCCATTATTTCGCATCATAATATTAGGCGGTTTAATATCCCGATGGAAATATTTTTTACGATGAATCTTATCTAAAATTAAAACAATTTTTCGTAACCATTTTAAAGCCTGAGTTTGATTCACCTTCCCATTATTCTTTAACCATTGTACTAAATCAATTCCTTCCACCTTTTCCATCACCAAACAATATAATTTCAACCCGGATTTAGTGGGATATTCAAAATAACTTTCTGCTTGGGGAATCCCTCTGACACCTTGTTGACTTAATTCCTTTAAAACCGCATATTCCTGTTGAAATAATTCTATCGCCTTCGGTTGACTATTCCATTCGGGCTTTAGTACCTTTAAAATATTCGCGGAAAAGCCCTGAAAAGCCTCATAAACATTGCCAAAACCACTATCATCACTTAACAAACGACTCACCCGAAATTGACCATTTAACAGCAATTGTGATCCACAACTTAAACAGTAACGAGTGTGAGGGTTGTTATTATCGGGGTGATCTGGTCGTTGACAGGCAGGATTGATACAGTAACAGGGTTTGGGTGACATAACTGGGAAGATGAATCAAGATGGAGGCGCTTAACTAAGATGATAACCCAGATATGGAATCGAATAATAAATCGGGAGCATCTCCTAGTCGTAAATTGGCAGTGGGAGCGTCTCGCTCCCGATTAGATCCCGCCGGGATCTCTCCGCTCCCTAGGGAGCGAGACGCTCCCACTACAGTTTTTTTTGCTTCTTTGAGATGCTTCCTAATATCGTGTCCGTACCTTTATCGGTTTCTGATTAGATCAGTCAACTCTCACGGGGTGACGAAGAGGGTGAAAGCCAGACAGGTTGAGGAGTGTAGCCGGAATGTGGTCAAAAAAAAGGGTCTTAAATTGTATTCAACAGACTCCCCAAAAAATGTTTCCCCAATTTTACCATGAGATTTTTGCGAGTCAACTGACGACGGCGCAATAAAGCTTTTTGGGGCAACCACGGGGGGATTGCCCCAAAAAGATCATCGCAACACCTTTCTTCTTCCCTACTTCCCTCTTGCCATTAAAAAATATCTGCCGGATCTGCATCTTGTAATTTGCGGAGCGCGATCGCGCCCGAAACCGTACACATAATTATGGTTAAAATTAAGACAGTAACCGCGCGATTAGTTGTCATACCTAAAGGTAACATTGTCGCGACTTTAGCTAAATGATAAAGTCCGATGGAGACAAAATAACCCGGAAGACAGCCTAATAAAGCTAAAACTAAAGCTTCCTGCAATAATACTACCACTAAATAACCATCGGTATATCCCATTGCTTTTAATGTGGCATATTCCGGTAAATGATCGGAGACATCAGAATAAAGAATTTGATAAACAATAACCGTCCCGACAAAAAATCCGACAATCGTACCAAAGCCAAAAATAAAACCAATGGGTGTACTATTTCCCCAATAAGTTTTTTCGACTTCGGCAAATTCTTCTAAGGTTAAAACTCTGACATCTTTGGGTAAAATACCTTGTAAATTCTTTTGTACTTCTTTAGGCTCAAACCCCGGTTTAATCTGAAGTAATCCGACATCAATATCACGGGCGTTTCGATCGCCTAATAAGTTTAAAAATGTGGAATGACTGACAATAACATTACCATCGGCGGCAAAGGAAGCACCTAAAGTAAATAATCCCGCGACTTGTATTTTCCGTTTATTGACTTCTGTTTCTAGGGGTGAGACTTTTTGGAATAACTCAGGAGTAATACCATATTCCGGGCGAGAAGCTTGATCAAATAAAACTCGATTAAATAATTTAATTTTTTGTAAGTTTTCATTGACTTCTGGTAGTTTAAAAGGAGAGCGATCCGGATCAATTCCAAAGATTAAAATCGGGCGAGTCGTGCGATTTGTCGGATGTCGCCATTGTACCGTACCAATAGATAAATAATTGACGGATTCAATCCCCGGAAATCCTGCTATTTGATAGAGTCTTTCTCGCTTAAAACTTTTCACAGCAAATAGGGTTTCAAATTGGGGATTGATTAAGACTAAATCTGTCTTGAATGTATAATGAGGTTTCACCGCGGCATCATATAAAGCATCTTTGAAACCCAATTGTACAAACATGAGAATATCGGCAAAGGATATCCCCGCAACCGCGACTAATAATCTCGTTTTTTCTCTGGTTAATTGTAGCCAAGCTAAGGGGGTTTTTCCAAACATGATTTTTGGTAATGGGTAATGGGTAATGGGTAATGGGTAATGGGTAATGGGTAATGGGTAATGGGTAATGGGTAATGGGTATGGGTAATTGAGAATAAGTAATAGCCAAGTTTCCTTCTTCCTTCTTCTCTCTTCCTTCTTCCTTCTTCCTTCTTCTCTCTTCCTTCTTCCTTCTTCCTTCTTCCTTCTTCTCTCTTCCTTCTTCCTTCTTCCTTCTTCCTTCTTCCCTCTTCTCTCTTCCTTCTTCCTTCTTCTCTCTTCCTTCTTCCTTCTTCTCTCTTCCTTCTTCCTTCTTCCTTCTTCCTTCTTCCTTCTTCCCTCTTCCCTCTTCCTTCTTATTTACTTTTGGGTGAATCGATCGCGACATCGACTTGTAAATTGGTTAAACTTGCTACTTTTTGACTATCTTGAGGATTTAGATAAATTTTCACTTCGACAACGCGACTATCTAAATTTTCTCCGGGTTGGTTACTAAAAACATTTTGCCGTTTTACCTGTAAACCAATCTCTTTGACAATGCCCTCCAAGTCTCCCGAAAAAGCTTGACTACTAATTTTAGCAGATTGTCCTATTTTCACTTGTTTAATATCCGTTTGATAGACTTCCGCGACAACTACCATTTGATCAGTTTTCCCTAATTCAACTATCCCTTTATCACTTATTTTCTCTCCCGATCGCGTATGAATTTTCAATACTTGCCCCGTCATGGGAGTACGCACATAAGCTTGATCCAATTCGGTTTGAGATCTTTTTAACTGCGCGATCGCGCTTTCCACCTCAGCTTGGGCCACTTGGATATCAACGGGGCGAATTTCAGCAATTTTATTTAAGGTTGCACTCGCTTCTCCTAATTGCTCAAGCCCCGTTTTCTTAATACGATCAAGGGTAGCATTTGCCTCTTCTAATTGTTGACGAAAAGTGCTATTAATCCGATTAAGATTGGCATTAGCCTCTTCGATTTGTTTGCTAAAAGTGCTATTAATCCGATTAAGATTAGCCTGACTTTCTGCAATTTGTTGGCGAGTCGTTTCCACAGTTAAACGTTTAGTATCTAATAAAGATTGCGCGATCGCGCCCTCTTGATAAAGTTGTTCGTGACGTTGATATTCCGTCTCCGCATTTTTCAATTCAGCAGATAATTTATCTAAGGTAGCTTGCTGTGCCTTTTTTTCGCCTTCCCATTGCGCGTATACGCGTTCAATTGTTGCTTGTTGTGCTTTTTTTTCCCCTTCCCATTGCGCTTCTACACGGCCAATAACCGCTTGTTGTGTGATTTGATCCCCTTGTAATTGTGCTTCTACACGACTAATTGTAGCCTTTTGCGCGACGATTTCTCCTGTTTTCGCCCCCGCGTTTACTTGAGCTAAACGCGCTTCTGCGACTCGTATTTGTTCCTTCTGTTGATCTAACAAAGATTGTAAACGATCGCGGGAATCTAAAATCGCGATGATTTGTCCTTTTTCTACCTTATCTCCCTCTTTAACTAATAACTGAGAAACGCGATCGACATTCAAATTCATAGAAACCCCCAAACTAATCACTTCTCCCAGAGGCTCCAAACGCCCTAAAGCTGTAATTTTTCTCTCTTGGGGTTTGATAGTAGCTGTGGGAGAAACTTCAGGGCTTTCCCCTTTTGTCGAAAATTGAGACAAACCATAAAAAGTAGTCGTTACTGTAATACCAGTGCCCAACAAAATCAGTCCTAAAACCCATCGTGGTTGTATAAACCATTTTTTCTCCATAATTTAACCTCATCATTGTTGCTCTAAATAAGTAATGAGAATTTCTCTTAATAAATTAGTTTCTTCGGCAAAAGAAAATCTTTCACCTAAGTAAAATCGTCTTAATAAAAAACCTTCTATTTGATTAACAATAAAATTAGCTAAAACTCGATTCGATATCCCTAAATATTGACAAAGGGCTTCTTCATAGAGATTTTCGGCTCTTTGTAAAGCTTCATTATTGAAAGCCGGATCTTTGTGCTGAGAAAAATCAATCATAATTAAGATTTTTTTCAGTAAATACGCCTCATTTTTAGCCACAAAATTCATCATCCCATCAATGCGTTCGGCTAAAGTTTGAGGATTTCCTAATTTAGCAATTTCTTCGGGAGATGTATCCTGGGTGCTTAAATAATCAACTAACTGTTCAAACAGACTTTCTTTACTGGGAAAATAATGATAAAGAGTCCCCGTCGAAACATTTAATTCTGACGCGATTTGTCGCATTGTTATTGAGCTATAACCATACCTCGCAAATAAATCAAAACATTTCCTCAAAAGTTCTTGGCTGTACTCATCGCGATCGACTATTTTTGGCATAAATTCTACTGTTTTCCATAACAAAATATTTTATATCGAACAATCGTTATAAAACGATAACAGAAACGGGGGATGTTGTCAAGGGGGTACGCGGATATTTGTGATAATATTTGGAAAAAGCTCTGTTAGAGGGACAAGTTTTCCGAAACTGGGTTTCTTTAGGGAATTGCACTAAATGGTTTTTCTTGACAAGAAACCCGTTTTATTAATCAATACCTTCGCCATGCTTTGTAGGTTGGGTTGAGGGATACTTAACTCAAGCTAGTAGGTTGGGTTAAGCCCAGCGCAACCCAACACCAAACAATAATGAATGAATGATGTTGGGTTTCATTTCATTCAACCCAACCTAGTAGGAAGCTAGTAGGTTGGGTTAAGCCCAGCGCAACCCAACACCAAACAATAATGAATGAATGATGTTGGGTTTCATTTCATTCAACCCAACCTAGTAGGAAGCTAGTAGGTTGGGTTAAGCGCAGCGCAACCCAACACCAAACAATAATGAATGAATGATGTTGGGTTTCATTTCATTCAACCCAACCTAGTAGGAAGCTAGTAGGTTGGGTTAAGCCCAGTGCAACCCAACACCAAACAATAATGAATGAATGATGTTGGGTTTCATTTCATTCAACCCAACCTAGTAGGAAGCTAGTAGGTTGGGTTAAGCGCAGCGCAACCCAACACCAAACAATAATGAATGAATGATGTTGGGTTTCATTTCATTCAACCCAACCTACTAGCTACGAATCTCCTTGAAGATGTTGGGTTTTGCGCGACGCGCACCCCAGGGGAACGTGCCTCAACCCAACCTACGAATCTGTGCCTTTGTGGTTCACAAAAAAAGAAAATATCGCACTATTATATCACAAAATAGAGACCTAATTTCACCATAATTCAGAGCATAACTAAGTCCCTAATCGCGCTTTCCAAACCCGAAATAACTCTCGCTGCTTTATCGAAATCAACTTTATCAGGAGTATCCTCTGATGTATGATAAAAAGGGTAACGATAGGGTGCGGTATCTGTTACCATCATCCCTTGATAACCATGTTTCCAAAAAGACGATTGATCGGACCAGCCGATACCGGGTATATCATCAGGAAGAGACGCTCCTTCTGAGGGAAATTTGGCATTCTTACGGAAAGACGCGATCGCGTGTTTTACCAAACTTGCCGAATCAACATTACCAATAAACCCAATAAAATTACCCGTAGAAGGATAAAAAAGACTTAAGGGCGGTGGATACTTTTGACTATCCTTGGCATTAGAAAAATAACCAATAGTTTCTACACTCAACATCGAGACAATTTTCTCCTGTCTTTCTCTAGCCCGTTTCGCATAAACAAAACTACCCATATTGGGGGTAAAGAAAAACGGCTGCTCCTCATTAACAAACTCCACAAAACGCAGAGTTTTATCAAGTTTTTTCCCGAAAAAGAGTTTAGCTAAGGCCAAAATACCCGCGCTACCCGTTGCATTATCATTCGCCCCTGGACTAGCAAAAACGGAATCATAATGCCCACCGACTAAGACAATTTCATCAGGAAATTTTTTACCCTTTATTTCCACCTCAATATTAGAAAAATCTTGTTTATTCACTTGATAGGTTTGACGTTTTACCTCATAACCCATTGCTTGGAAAGATGAATGAATAAAATCCGCAGCCTGATTAAGTTGTTCATATTTTATATAATTTCTTTCCCCAATTTCTCCCGCGAGTTTATTGACATCCCGTGTCATCTCGTCTCGCAAAGCCAATTCTTTTGCGGTTAAGGGTGGCAAGTCGCCATTATAACTATTTCCTGGCATAGCAATCATTATTTTATACCCCCAAATACTAAGGATAAGTAAGATTATTCCTAGTATAGCAAGTCGGATTAATCCGGGGCGATTAATCAACTGCATTTTTGATAATTTCATGCTTTTTCGCCTAGGATGGGTTTGACGGTAATTTATGTTTAATCTTAACACAAAAATGATAGACAAATTAGAGACTTTAGGGAATGAGTCGATCGCGGTGGCGGAATCCACGATCGCGCTGGTTTTGGGTGTGTGGGGGGGTTTATTTGATCTGATATTGGGCAGCACGATCAGTAATCCTGTAGGGGCTCTTTCGCCAACCATCTTTGAGGAAAACAGACAGGTGAAATCAACCCGCCCCCACCCCACGATTTCACGGCGATTAACAATCGCAAATAATCTAACTGTAATAGGTAATTTTTCAGCCCAGGGTAATTAGAGGATAAATCAAAATAAAAATTGCTTAAAATAGGGGTCTCTAAAAAACGCCAATCCCCTAATTTTTGCCGAGATACCGTCTCATTTTTGATCTGTCTATTATTTTTTACTTGACTGGCATAACCTCTAATTTCTACCGTTAAAAATTCGATTTCTTCTAACAGGGTAAATTCCTCCGCAGATGGGGGAATTCTTTCGTAATTTTTTTTGTTTTTTTCTCGTATTTTGATAATCAATGTTTAATTGATCAAAGAGCAGAATTATCCCTGGTTTCATCCTTTCAGAGATGAAAATATTTCGAGTTTTATTCATCATCGTTAATTCCCTAATTGAAACCGCTCCTAAACGCTCCTAAACGCAGATGATTTTAAGTTTTGTCAAACATAATGATCCCGAAGTACACCACGAAACGCGATCGCGCTTAGGGATAACAACAAAAAAACTGTTGCCGAATATGATAATTTAGGCTATAATGATCTAAGGATTTCCGTCAAAATTTATGAATGATTATAAAACGTATAGCAATCCCATAAATGAGTTGTCACAGATTTAATGTTAGTAATAGGAGTGCGGAGTTGGCGCAAGCCCGTGCGCGCAGCGACTCAGCCTGTGGGTAGCACAAACGTCTCGGTAGCGAAAGGTTTCGGCGCAAACCAGCAAGATACTGGCACTGCGAAAACTCTCACAACCTATTTAGCATTGCTATATTGACATCTATCAATATTTTATTTATACTGTCTATAAGGGAGTTCAAAAGAGCCTCAAAAAGAGGCAATAAAATGACTTTAGAACAAGTTTTTTTAGAGAAGTTTCGGGAATTATCGCCCTATAAGCAAGAAGAAATTTTGAAGTTTTTGGAATTATTACAGCCAGATAAAATAGAATCACCCACAGAAAAAGAATTATCTAAGGCAAAAGAAATCATTGCCCTGGGATTAACTCGTGCCATGAATAAACCCACTTCCCTGAATTCATTTGGAAGGAATTTGAGGAAGTGCGTGGGAGAATAGCCGCGTGTCACGGGAGTCAGAGACACGACGCTTTAGGGCTTCGCGTTTAAGGGGTAGAATTTGATCGGTTGAAGGTGATACTCGCGAGACAAACACAGCGCGATCGCATCCTTAAAATCAGGTTAGCCTGTGATTCCGATTCTCGCTTCAGCCAATTGTCTATGGTGTTGCGATTGATATTTAATTAGACATCTCATAAACTACAGTAGAATAGGCATCCTGCCATTGCTCCCATTTTTACCAGATGTCTATTGACTGACTTCACTTTTCTTGATATCATCTTCCTTAATCGCTTCTATGACCTAATGAGCGGAATTCGTAACTGTAGGCTTTGAGTAGAGGATCACGAGGGCTGTCCAGAAATTAGACCTCTTGCGAATGGGAAATGGAAAAAAAATATGCTACCATCAGTAAGACGTTAATTTAAGAAATAGTAATTTATGGACTACGAATCTATCAAAAATCTAAAAAATGGGTAGTCCTGGTTAGTCCTGCATACTAATGTTAATCGTGGTATAATACTATAGTCAATATCAATTCCTACTATGAATTGTCCCCGATGCCCTTCTGAAAATACTAGAAAAAATGATCATAACCTTACGGTAAACAAAACTTTAAATGTAAGGATTATCATAGACAATTTGTGGAAAATACCCGACATCAACTCATTAGCCAAAAAACCAGAGATAATAGATAGGCCATTACCAGAAAAAATATCTCTAGGCGGAATAGCTAGAGCAACAAGAGTATCTCCACGCGGGTTACAATATTATGTCAATCAAAAATTAGCATCAGTTCCTCAAGAAATTAAAGTTCCTTCCCAAAAAAAAGGAAAACTAATAGTTCAATGTAATAAAATGTCCTCATTCGTAAGCTTTAAAGGAAATAAGCAGTGGATTTGGTTAGCAATAGATGCCTTTACCCGAAAAATTGTGAGAGTGTATATTGGCTCAAGAAAGTCAAAAGAAGCTAGGGAATTACGGAAGTCTTTACCCGCAGTTTACCGTCAATATACTCTCTGCTGTACAGATTTTTGGAGTGCTTACAGAGGTATTTTTGCCAAGAAAAGACACCGAGCAGTAGGCAAAGAGACGGGCAAAAGTTATGATATAGAAAGGTTTAATAATATGATCAGACAAAGAATATCAAGACTAGGAGGAAAAGTTCTCTTTCTAAAAAGTTGTCAAATCATCCGGGGGCGATATGGTATTTTATCCATCATTATAACGCCTCCCTACAAACCGTTGGTAAAACCTAACTACATTAGTATGTAGCACTACCCGCCTCTTATTTCAGGTATACCGACTACAAGCTACACGCCCGTTCAGCAAACACCTCCTGACTGGTAGGCAGAGGCGCTCATCCCAGTCACCAGAGTTCTGTATCCAGTCTAAGTAAACACTCACAAGGAATTAATCTTATGGAAATGCAACAGATTAGCAATAGCTGTTACGCCGTTCTCAACGAAAAAAATCGGGTGTGTGATGCCAACTCTGGTCTAATCAATCGTGGCGGGGGCGTGGTGATCGACACCCAGTCAGACCTGCCCCATGCCCAGCGGATGATCGATTTGTTTAGCCAAGTGTGGCCTGCCATGCCAGAGCGTGTCATCAACACCCATGAAGATGCGGACCACGTTTGGGGCAATCAACTCTTTGAGGGAGCAGAGATCATTGCCCACCGTTCAGTACCCGAGCGCATGAAGCAGGTCGCCGAACCAGAGGAAACCCAAGAATTGCTGCACGGCGTGGGTAATTTGCTCAAGCGACTGGTACTCAAAACCTTCCACCCTGGTCTGTTGGCGGCGGGGCAGCAATTGGCTGAAGACTACAACTTTGATGGCATCGAACTCGTGCTGCCCACTACCCTGTTTGATACCCGCTACGAACTGGATCTAGACGGCACTGAGGTGCATCTAATCTACGTTGGGCCTTGTCACCAGGTTGGCGACACCATCATCCATGTGCCCAAGGAAGGGGTGATCTTTGCGGGAGATGTGCTGTTCCGGCAATGTACCCCCATGGGTTGGACTGGCTCCTTCGACAAGTGGTTCCAATGCCTCGATCTAATGATTGAACTCGACCCGAAGGTGATTGTCCCCGGTCATGGTCCCCTCTGTGGTGTAGAAGGGGCTATTGAAATGAAGCAGTACCTCGAATACGTGCGCGACGAATCGAGAAAGTGCTTTGAGGACGGTATGCCCGCCCTGGAAGCCGCCAAGCGCATTGAGTTTGGTCCCTACGGCGAGTGGCGCGCCCCCGCCCGCCTGTACATGAACGTGGAACGCGCCTACCGCGAGTTTCGCAACGAACCCGCGGATAAACCCTGGAATAGCGCAGCCACCTTCGATGCCATCTACCAAGTTGCCAAAGCTAAAGGCATTGAAGTCGAATACTAACTCGTTATAGAATCTATACTGGAGTGCCATCATGAAACTCATTCGTTTTAAGACCGATAGAGCATCAACGCCTCAGTTTGGTCTCGTCATTCACAATCAGGCGGTGTCCTTTGCGGCACTACAGCGCCACCGGGGGCAGGATTGCCCATTCTTGACCGATAGCAGCGCCTACCTAGCCGGTCTGCCCGAAAGCGAACAGGTAGCCAAGGACTTGCTGGCCTGGGGCGAACAGCACCTGGGCGACCTGGGCGAGGGGGCCGTGTTCCCCCTGGATGCAGTGCAACTGCTGGAGCCAGTGGAGGTTGCAGCCTTGTTCGACTTTGGCTTGACCCCTCGGCACATGAAGAACTCCGCTGAAACCATTGGTAAGTATGAGCAGGATAATCCCCAGACTTCGATGCTCCTGAAGGCCTTTGCCCAAGCGGTGATGGCTCCAAAAGCTCCTCCCCCCGCCGGACAACCCGAAGCCCTGTCTTACTACAAATGCAACATGAACACCATCGTCGGCAACGATGTCACCGTTCCCTGGCCTGCCTACACCTCGCGACTAGATATCGAGCCGGAATTGGCAGTGGTCTATGGCAACGAAAAACAACCCGTGGCGGGCTTCTGCATCTTTAACGATCTCTCGGCCCGAGACATTCAGGCTCTAGAGTTTGTCGGTGGGTTCTGCATCACCAAAGACATGGACAAGGGTAATCAACTGGGGCCTTACCTGGTCACAGCCGATGAAGTCGGCGATCCCTACAACTTGGCGGTGACGGTTTTGGTCAATGGTCAGGTTAAGTACCAGGGATCGACCGCTGAGATCAGCCACAAAGCCGACGACATCTTTGCCTGGTTACAATTTATCGCCCCGATTAAGTCGGGGGCCGTGATGGGGTTCGGGACGATTCCAGACTGCACGGGCTGTGACCACGATAAGTTCCTCGACCCCGGTGCGGAAATTGAAATTACTTTCGAGCGCCTGGGCACGCTCCGCTGTCGTTTTGCGGAACCCGCGGGCAAACTGCTGCCCAGCCGTTGGCCTGTCCGTGAACCCTTGCAGAAGTACCACTGATGGCTGCCAACGCTTCTAATTCAATCATGACCTCTGGAGAGATTCACGATGCCGCCTGAAGACACTCGATATGACCGTGGTTTAACCACGATGCGGACGATATTTGGCCCAGGCATAGATGCTGCCTTACAAAGTTTGGCGGCGACTAGCCCAGATTTAGCGCGCTGTCTAGCCGAGTTTCCGTTCGCCGACATCTACTCCCGTCCTGGCTTGGATCTAAAGACGAGGGAAATGCTCACGGTCGCCGCTCTCACGGTGCTGGGCTATGCACAGGCTGAGTTGAAAGACCACATCCGAGGTGCCCTGAACGTGGGTTGCACCCAAGACGAAATTCTGGAAATCATCCTGCAAATGGCTGTTTATGCGGGCTTTCCCGCCGCGTTGGAAGCGGTCAAGACGGCTGCGGCTGTATTTGGAGATCGGGCACCTTCAGCCTAGTCCCTTCGCAGTGACCCAGGCTGACCTGGGGTTTCACTTCACTGCATCTAACTACGAGAACTACTATGACAACCACTGACACGACAAATATCAATACCCAGACCACTGGCGAAGCCAACAAGGAGGCAGAAACCATGGTGAAAGACAAGCAAGCTGCGGGGCCCTACAACATCGTATTCATCCTGACGGATCAGGAGCGCCGTTTCCGCCCGGGTGAACTCCCCAGAGGCTATCGACTGCCAGCCCATGAGCGGCTGGCAAAGAACGGTGTCGTGTTCGAGAACCACCGCATCAATTCCTGCGTGTGCACGTCCTCGCGCTCGGTGATCTATACCGGGCTTCACATCCAACAGACCAAGATGTTCGACAACACGAACTTCCCCTGGATGCAGAGCATGTCAACCGACATCAAGACGCTCGGCCACCATCTCCGCGAGGCCGGCTACTACACCGCCTACAAGGGCAAATGGCACCTCACCAGCGAGTTTGAGACCGACAACACGCTTGAAGCGCCGACGAAAATCTTCACCCAGGAGATGGAAGCCTACGGCTTTTCCGATTACTTCGGGGTCGGCGACATCATCGCGCACACCCAGGGTGGCTACCTGCACGATGGCATGATCGCCGCCGCTGCCGCGAGCTGGCTACGCGGCAAGGCCTCGGAACTGGCGCAGCAGAAAAAGCCGTGGTTCCTGGCGGTGAATCTGGTCAACCCCCACGACGTGATGTTCTACGACACGGACGAGCCGGGACAGCCTGTGCAGGGCAAAAACAATCTGACCCACATCGCCGGCGATCCGGCCCATGAAATGTACACCAAGCAGTGGGACTTTGAACTGCCGGAAAGTTTCTCGCAGGCACTCGACGCCCCCGGACGGCCCGCCGCCCACACCGACCACACTATAGGGAACGATGTGATGACCGGACCAATCCCGGTGAACGAGACATCGCGCTGGCGCAAGCGGCACAACTTCTATCTCAACGCGCTGCACGATGTTGACCGCCACATCATGACGGTGCTCGACGAACTGGAGGATCGCGGCCTCGCGTCCAACACCATCGTCATTCTGACCTCGGACCACGGCGAACTCGGCGGCGCGCATCAGATGGCTGGGAAGGGTGCCACCTCCTACCGTGAGCAGAACAACGTGCCGCTGATCGTGGCGCACCCGGCCTACGCGGGCGGCAAGCGCTGTCGGGCCGTAACCACGCACCTCGACCTCGCGCCGACCCTGATCTCGCTCACCAACGCGAGCCCTGAGCAGAAAGCGGCGATCACCCAGGATCTTCCGGGCAAAGACTTCTCCCCGGTGCTCGCAGCCCCGGAGCAGGCGGGCCTCGACACGGTGCGCGACGGCCAGCTATTCTGCTTCAACATGTTTGCCTCGCTAGACGGCGACTTCCTGCTGAAGGCGCGCGATCTGTTGCAACAGGGCGGACCGGAGAAAGTTAAGGAAGCCGGCCTGCACCCGGACATGATGAAACGCGGTGCCATCCGCAGCGTGTTCGATGGTCGCTACCAGTTCACGCGCTACTTTTCCCCCAAGCAGCACAATCGGCCCACCTCACTTGAGGAATTGTTTGAACTGAACGATGTCGAGCTGTTCGACCACCAGAACGATCCGAACGAAGTCGAAAACCTCGCGCTGGATCGAGAGAAAAACGCCGACCTGATCATGGCCATGAATGCCAAGCTGAACCGACTGATCGACGAGGAGGTGGGCGAGGACGTCGGACAGATGTTGCCCGACGTGGATGGTGGCTGGGTAGCAACGCCCGCCGTGCACGATCTGTGACCTTGTGAGAATCTGGCGGGCACCTGTGGCCGGCTCCTTCTTCTTGTTCCGTTGGTCTCGGCAACCGAGGCGGTATTCAGCGGGCAGGCCCCTGCCGCCTAGCTCCCTCGGCACTGCCTAGACTGACCTGGGTTTTACTCCATTACGTCTAACGACGAGAACTACTATGACAACCACTGACACAACAACCATCAATACCCAGACCACCAGCGACGCCCACACCCTGCCAGAGCTGTCTTATCTGGGCGGCACCAAAGCGATGACCCTGACCCCCCATCATTGGCACCCCCAAGCGGCAATATCCCGAGGTGTTCATTCCGGGGGAAGAACCGCTTGAGGATGGCGAACTGCGCGTGACCGTACTGGGCTGCGGCAATCCCTTTCCGACCCGTGTCCAGGCGTCACCGAGCATCCTGGTGGAGGTCGGCAATCCCCAGCGCGACCTGCTGCTGTTTGACCTGGGGACGGGTTCCCTGATTAACTATGCCAGCCTGAAACTGCCCGTAAACCTGCTCGACAAGCTGTTCATCACCCATCTGCACGCCGACCACATGGGCGACATCCTCACCCTGAGCGGCAGCTTCTCGAAAGTGGGGCGAGCCGATGGGCCAATCTATGTCTGGGGGCCCAGCGGCACGGCACCCCACCTGGGCACAAAGCATTTCTGTGAGGCGATCGAGTCGGCACTGTCCTGGGACACCGAAGCCGGACAAGGCCCCATCAACCCAGAAAGCATGAAGATTGTGGCCACTGAGTTTGACTTCAGCCAGACCCAGGTGATCTACGAGCAGAACGGTGTCACGGTAACATCGTTCCCCGCCATCCATTGCATCAGCGGTGCAGTCGGCTATCGGCTCGATTTCGCTGGCCTGTCCTTCGCCTTCTCCGGAGACTCCCTACCGGGCTGGCCCCTGGTAAACGCCTGCAAGGGGGTGGATGTGCTGATTCACGAATGCTTCCCACCCGCAGCGGCGTTGGCAGAGGCATCGGGGCTTTCCATTGAGCGGGCGACGATCGCCCTTGAAGCAGCGCACACCTCGCCCAAAGCCGCTGGCAAGGTATTCAGCCTAGCGCAACCGCGTCTAGCCTGTGTCTGGCACACCTTGCTATCACGGGAGGTGGTCGCGATGCTCTTTGCAGAACTGGGCGAAGTGTACCAGGGGCCAGTGCTCCAGACTCAGGATCTGACCGTCATCAACATTACCAAGAATGCGATCGTTTCCCGTCAGGCGAAGGTGGAGAGCCAATTGCCTCCGATCGCAGGGGAACAACGCACCACCTTCACGCCGTTCCAGGTTCCACCTCCTGAGTGGTGGGCAGAGGCGCTGATCCCGCTCGACTAAGGAGCCGATGCCACCAGCCGTCGCTTCAGGTCTTGAAGGACGGCACGAAGGGGGCGATCGCGCTTAGGGATAACAACAAAAAAACTGTTGACAAATATGATAATTTAGGCTACAATGATGTCAAGAGTTCCGTCAAAATTTATGAATAATTATAAAACCTATATCACAATTGAAGACCCTCAACGGGTGATTTTATCTGATTTACCCTTTCAATCAGGGCAAAAAATAGAGATAAAAATTAAAGTCGTAGATGAAAGACGGTTGGCTTTAGCAAAAGAAATGCGAGATTTACAGCACTTCGCGATGCAATGAGGTACAGTTGTAATGAGCCAACCCATAGTGAGAACACTAGCACTGAATTGAGCGTACCGCATAACAACGGAAAGTGCTGTATTTAAAGAACTTCAAGCTTTACCCTCATCTCAGGAAATTACAGAGGAAGAAATCGCAGCCGAAATAGATGCTTATCGGGAGCATCCACTTGGGTAATAAACATAATTATTGTACTCCCAAAAACCTACTATATATAGCATTTTTAAATGATATGTAAATGTGGAACGGGCATCTTGCCCGTCACAGGCAAGATGCCTGTGCCACAAAACCAGATTTCTCTCTTCCACTTAAAGCAAATTACTAATTAATGTAGGAGTTAACTCTTCCATGTTATCTAAAACAATTTGAGCCCCTGCCTGCTCCAGATTTTTGCGATAACGATCGCGCTGACTTTGATTATCTTGAACATGGGGCGGTAAAACTCCCACTCCGATCCACTGACGAGACGGTTGCAAAGTCTTGGCTTTTTCTACTGTATAAATATCCGCGACTGTATCCCCTACATAAATCACAGGAATATCGAGATCGCGCTTTTCTAATTCTTCCACAACGGAAAACAGTCCCGTGGGATCAGGTTTACCGGGGGCATCCTCCATCGCGACTAACACTGGAGACACTAACCCCAATTTTCCCTCTAACACATACTTCGCCTCATCACGCATCGCGCCACTAAAAAAACCCCACCCGATATCAGACTCCGTTAAACTTTCAAAATAAGCCCGATTTACTAACAAAGGTTCATTACAAATATAACCAGTCCACTCCGAGGGCTGCGACTCAAGGCCCCGATAACAAACTTGGAAAAATGCCACTAAGTCTTGATACTCTAAATTTAAGTCAGTCCGCGATCGCCCTTGTCGGTCAAAATAACGATAAATTAACTCTTGGGACGCGTCCCAATCATTATTCCAGATCCCTTCGGACTTCAAAACATCGATATCCGTCGAAGTCGGACGAAACCCCCCCTGGGTAAAATGTTCCACCGTATCGGAGATCGCGCGACGGTAAGATCCCCCTACATCCCGCACCACCCCGTCAATATCAAAGACCACAATTGCTTTAATCATAAAATCGCCACAATATGCTAAACTGAAAAATTGTACACTTTTGTAACAACCTTAAAGTACACCCCGGAGGTCTGCTTGTCTAAATTTATCTTAAAAGTTCTCTGGCTCGAAGAAAACGTCGCGCTCGCGGTTGATCAAGTAGTGGGGAAAGGAACAAGCCCCTTAACATCTTACTTTTTCTGGCCGCGCAAAGATGCCTGGGAAGAACTGAAAAACGAATTAGAAGCCAAACATTGGATTTCTGAACCCGATCGCGTCGAAATTCTCAACAAAGCCACAGAAGTTATTAATTATTGGCAAGAAGAAGGCCGTCGTCGTCCTATGGCTGAAGCTCAGACAAAATTTGCCGACGTTACCTTTACAGGAAGCAACTAAAGCTTGATTATCACAGGCTCTCCGGTTTTTTTAACCCAATTTTTGATGGAGCCTGTGAAGTATCAAGAAGCCTCAGAAAACAGCTTATTTGTTTAGCATAACCTCAGATTTAGCCACCCTTGTCCGACAGTAAAAAGCCACCACTGATTACAGACTCCGAAGTTATACAGCAAACGATTTTCTCAAAGTTAAGTCGTTGTATCGCGCCACGCGGAGAAGTGGTTTTTCCCTGTATTCCGGGGATGTTGGATTATTATTTTCAGTGGATATCGCGATTATTTTACGCACTAGATCGGCCCTTACCCCCCGTTAGACAAACGGAATTACGTCAACTTCTGGCTAAGAAATTGCAAGAAGGATTCACAGCTTCCTCCGCGGCATTTTTGATTTTTTCTTATGAACCCACATTAGGAGCCGAACCGGGTTTAGCCTGTCAATTACAACTTTCCACTCCCAGTGTTGATGAACAATTTGACACTCCCCGCCCTAAAGGGCTAGGATTCTTGCTTTAACCAGCATTGCCTCTAAAAGCAGTGCCTTTAGATGGTCTTACACGCTGTCCACAAGCGGATGCGGTATGCCCTACCGCCAAAATTCGTAAACCTTCATCTCTGATGCACGAAGCCGCGTTAATGTC
>Ga0209812_10000086_pt1 | contig 86128 bp, 73 predicted proteins | sample JI71714BDNA_FD_187502 | JGI IMG/M metagenome (GOLD analysis project Ga0209812, IMG submission 187502) | Wastewater effluent complex algal communities from Wisconsin, to seasonally profile nutrient transformation and Carbon sequestration -... | ecosystem: Engineered > WWTP > Effluent > Algae... | reverse complement strand
AACTAGACAAAGGAAACACACAGCCCGATTTACTATTTTGCCAATTTTTTTTACGGTAAAACTTCCGAGCTAATTTGAGTTTTCTCTCAGCTTTTTTCAGCCAACTCTCACAAGATTTAGCCTTATTCTCTAAGGTTTTTCTATGTAAAATCCGGCACTCCTTAGCACCATCAACAGCACCCTTAGCCGATGATATTACACCATTAGCATGACGTTTACTAATGCCGTAAGTTTTTTGGAGGTGGGTGTTCCATTGCGACTTGTTAAAGTCTTCTCCTGACATCATAAAGTTGACCGTTTCACATACTGCTTTGTGAAATATTGGGGTGTAAGCGCACAAAAACATTTCTAGCTGAGTTTTGCCCAGTGGGTTTAACTCATCTATTGGTGTCGGAAGTGCTTTGCAGTATGCGAGCGTCATCTTGTTTATTAACCTCTAAAAACCTTACTTTATTTGTATATTATATCATGCTTGTGTAGCTTGTGTACCCCTTTTTTGCTCTACAAAGTCAGCCCGCTCCTCATCCCTCCTTCTCCCAACGATGGTGTCTACACTGACAGCTTTGAGTTGCCCTAGTTCTCCTATACTAATTAGTCTGTCCATTACTAACTCCGAGAATTACCTATTTAAAATCTAGGTAAATATAGATATTTTGTCAACTGCTGTTAACCCCCCGGCATCATGGGTTGTTAAAATAATTTTTACTTTATTGTAAGAAATTTCGATATCTGGATGATGACTGGCCGCGATCGCGGGTTCTACCAGTTTATTCACAAACGTGATAGAGTCCACAAACTCTGGAAATTTGCGAAGACAATACAAGTTTTGACCTTCCACAGTCCAGTCCGATAGTTGACTAGCTAGTTTTTTTTCCCTTTCCCCTGTACTCAAAACTTCAGTCATAAATTTTATCCGTCTGGGCTAATACAACGACTTCATCCTTCATCAATCTTAACAGAGTTGTGACAAAACTATCCGCTCCCACTAATAATGAACAAGAATAGACTTGAACATTAATAGTGAGAGCGGTCTAGGGGGTCTTCAGATTAGAACCTGACTGCCGGGAGGAACCCTACTTCAGCCTGGTTATCTCAAAGGATATCGTTCTTTTCAGAGAATCAAGTCTCTTTCGAGAACGAAGGCTAACTGCTAGAGTGCAGCCCCGGCGCACAGCCGGCATTCTCCAATCTGATGACCCAATTGTTTACTACCATCACTCATGGGCATCACCTCCTTATATATCCCTGAACGGTTATCTTTGAGAAGTACAACTTTCCTTAGAATAATCTAAATTCTGGGGGCTGTCAACCTATTACAGAAAAAAATTAAAAGTCCGTGACAACCATCACGGACTTTATTGATTCAAGGTGAAGAATAAACAGTTTTCTGATTTCTTCACCTTGTCAAATAACTGGCTCGTAAAAACTTTTTACAGAGCATTACCACGAGGTAGAACTTCTTCAGGGAAGATGAAGTTTTCGTGGATCTGATCTTGAGGTGACATCCAAGCCCGGATACCTTCGTTGAGCAGAATGTTCTTGGTATAGAATGTTTCAAACTCAGGATCTTCTGCTGCGCGTAATTCTTGGCTTACGAAGTCATAGGCTCGTAAGTTTAAGGCTAAACCGACGATACCGATGGAGCTTGCCCATAACCCAGTCACGGGTACAAACAACATGAAGAAGTGTAACCAGCGCTTGTTAGAGAAGGCAATACCGAAAATTTGAGACCAAAAACGGTTAGCCGTCACCATCGAATAGGTTTCTTCCGCTTGGGTGGGTTCAAAGGCACTGAAAGTATTGGAACCTTCGCCGTCTTCAAACAAGGTATTTTCTACCGTCGCACCGTGAATCGCGCACAACAGCGCACCACCTAAGATGCCTGCAACGCCCATCATGTGGAAGGGGTTGAGTGTCCAGTTATGGAAACCTTGTAAAAACAGTAAGAAACGGAAGATCGCGGCTACACCGAAGCTAGGCGCGAAGAACCAACCAGACTGTCCCAAGGGATACATTAAGAAGACACTTACGAATACCGCGATCGGACCGGTAAACGCGATCGCGTTATAAGGACGAATACCAACTAGACGGGCAATTTCAATCTGACGTAAGCAGAAGCCGATCAGAGCAAAAGCACCATGAAGGGCGATAAATGTCCATAAACCGCCTAATTGACACCAGCGGGTAAAGTCCCCTTGAGCTTCTGGGCCCCAGAGGAACAGAATCGAGTGCCCCAAACTGTTTGGAGGAGTAGAAACGGCAACCGTCAGGAAGTTGCAACCTTCCAAATAGGAAGAAGCTAAACCGTGAGTGTACCAAGAAGAGACAAAAGTCGTTCCGGTTAACCAACCACCAATAGATAAGTAGGCACAGGGGAATAGAAGTAAACCACTCCAACCTACGAAAACGAAGCGATCGCGTTTCAGCCAGTCATCTACTACATCAAACCAGCCGCGCTCTGTCTGGGCGCGTCCCACTGCGATTGTCATTAGACTATTCTCCAGATGGATAATTACAACGGTTTATTAAAGCCCTTGTCCCGACTGACTTCCTGGGTAGGAGAAAATGAGTCGGATTATGAGGATACTTTACGTTTCTTTACCGTACTTAACATTATAGAGCGAACTTTTGCTCAGGGCAACTGCTTCTGAAAAAAATTTTCACAGGATATTTCAATAATTAGTTTTTTATTTTTGTTTATAGGTAGAAGTGGTAGTGAAAAACCTAAAACCTAAAACCGAGATTTATGAGATAATGGGGGTTGAGATTTGGATCGGAAAGACCCTGCCCTATGTTCACCATTGACATTATTCTGAAATACACGCCTTCGTCCTTGTCGGTGCAGCGCAAGTCCGTCGAAGATGCTGACGCGGTTTACCAGCAAGTATTAACCGCCCTCGGCAACCCGCCCCAGGTTTTGCAATTGACTTGCGAAAAGCAGCCAGAGAAAAAAATTGCTGTCCTCAGCAGTGAAATTTTGGCGGTACAAGTTTCTCAAAAATCAGGTACCGCGGCGGCGGGCCGTGCTCCGGGTTTTGTCTCTTTTGCTGAATGAGTGGGTTATCTTTAGGTATGGAAACGAGAGATCCCGCGATTTCGGTACGGGATCTCTGTTTTAGTTGGCCCAGTGGCGATCGCGTTCTGCACAACTGTTCTTTAGAAGTGCCTCAAGGGCAATTCTGGATGCTTCTGGGTACTAATGGCAGTGGCAAATCAACTTTATTACGTCTCTTGGCTGGACTTTTGTCCCCTTCTGGGGGGGATGTTGTCATTTCTGGGCGTTTGGGGTTTGTCTTTCAAAACCCTGATCATCAATTAGTGATGCCCACAGTGGGCGCCGATGTCGCGTTTGGTTTGGTAGAGGAAAATTTATCTCCTTTACAGGTGCGATCTCGTGTCGAAGAAGCTCTCCAAGCGGTTAATTTATTAGAATTACAACGACGGCCTATTTACGCGTTGAGTGGGGGACAAAAACAAAGAATCGCGATCTCTGGCGCGATCGCCCGTCATTGCCAAGTTTTACTTTTAGATGAACCCACAGCTTTACTCGATCCTGATTCTCAATTAGATTTAGTAGCCGCGGTGCAACGGTTAGTCAAAAATCGAGGGATTACCGCGTTATGGGTAACGCACCGTTTAGATGAATTAAATTATAGTGATGGCGCTTTTTTGTTAGAAAAAGGTGAAGTCGTCGATGCCGGCGATCCCCACCGTCTGAGAAAACGCTTAATTCAAAGTCAAATTAAGGATGAGGAGACGGGAGATTTTTGATTAAACCAGGGATTGAAACTTGACACATGGTGAAACCAGAAACCGGGTTTTTCCTCGTTTTTTTCCTGAGTTAAAATTAAAGCTCAAAAAAACCGGTTTCTCCAAAATCCCCTATATCGTGCAACCAGAAACCGGGTTTTTACTATTTTTTTCCTGAGTTAAAATTAAAGCTCAAAAAAACCGGTTTCTCCAAAATCCCCTATATCGTGCAACCAGAAACCGGGTTTTTACTATTTGAGAGTTAAAATTCACTCTTAAAAACCCGGTTTCTCCATTAACTTACAGGTTTCATCGCGATAATAGTACGATGACGTGGATCACTCGCAACAGTCGTTTTATAATCAAATCCTATCTCTTGTAATGCACCTTCCACATCAAATGTATAAAACTCATCACTCCAAGGCTCTGTACTTTTCATTAACACAAATAACGCGGGAGGTAGATTTTGAATTACAGCAGATTTGGGATTATTATCTACAATCGCAAAACATCCACCCGGCCGCAAAATTCGTAATACTTCTTTAAATATATCACGACTGGCTTTATGGGGAAGTTCGTGCAGGATAAATTGTAATGTTACTACATCAAAGGAATTATCGGGTAAACCTGTATTTTCCGCTAATCCGTGTATCCATTGACTAATTTCTCCCTTTTCGTCCAAAATCTTCGCCACCGCTAACATATAGGGTGATAAATCTAAACCATTTGTGCGAATATCGTGATTTAGTTTATTAACTAAATAGTGATGAAGTGTCAATGTAGAAATACCTACGGAACAACCTAAATCCATCACATTTTCGACGGTTTGTGGGAGATATTCCCCCAGGATTTGATGAAAACTACCGCGTAATCGCTCATGGGCGGTTTGCCAGGTAAGATTTTCCCCTTTCCATACTCTTAATGCCATTGCATAAGTCGCGGAAGGGGCTTCACAGGCGGCTTGCCAACATAAATTTCCTTCATCGTAGGCGTGAAAGGGTACTTGATAATATTCTGGATAGGTAATATGGGGATTAGTCATTTCTGTGAAGATTGTCTTGGCTTCCGAGTTTTCTAATTTCTGTGTATTGCGCCGCCAAGAAACACCATTTTTTTCTGCGGTTTTAATTAGTACCTTTCTGGCTTGCTGTTTCATCATTTTATAGAGAGGGGGAGTTTTTATTAAGACATTAACTAATTTAGAAAGGATGTCTTCTCCTGCCCAATCGGGTTTTAATTTGTTGGTTGTCATAAGGGGATTATATCTACAAAGTTCGTCTTTACTATTCTCTCATTTTTCAGACAAAAAAGCAAGAGGTTGTTATAATTTTTAACATTTATGTTTCCTAAAGAAACGAGGTTGGAGGGTAAGGAGTGGAAATTAAATAACTTGACTATTGGGTTGGTAGTTTCGCCTTTATGTACCCGAAAGCAGGCAAGATGCCTGCACTACTTTATTCAATTTTCATTCCTTATCGGACTAATTTTCTCAAAGAAATTCCGGTGAGAGAGCTGAAACTTTGATCACACAGAATGTCGTCAAGAAACCGGGTTAGAGGCTCATCTAGTTAGGGCTTGCTGAATAAAACCATAATACTTAACAGATAAGGTTTTGAGGCTTTTTTCGTCTCAAAAAGTGCAAGGTTTTGTCTAGTTGACTTCTCAAATCCTTGCATTTTGGGTAATTGATAGCACCATTATACCAGAGTGAATGTCTAAAACTATTGCCTATTGCCTATTGCCTATTGCCTATCTCCACCCTCTGACTTTTTCAGCAAGCCCTAGTTATCGGACTAATTTTGCCATATAATCTTTCCATAATTGTGCCGCGATCGCGCTACTGCCGGAGGTTGGGGTATTATCATCATTACCTAACCAAACACCGGTGACTAAATCCTGATTAGGAATATAACCAATAAACCACAAATCAACATTATCATTAGTCGTGCCTGTTTTCCCGGCTTCTCCTAATCCTAATGAGGCACTTCTCCCCGTGCCATATTTGACAACACCTTGCAATAATTCTGTCATAACATCAGTGACATCAGGGGATAAAACCTTACGATTTGCCATCGGATCTTTTTGATAATCATAAATGACACGACAAGTATTAATATCATTAATATTTTGGCATTCACTACTATCTAAGATGCGCTTGATCGCGTGGGGACGGTTGCCAATTCCACTATTAGCTAATGTGGCAAAGGCTCCTGTCATTTCTAGTACATTGACTTCACTTTGCCCTAATACTAAACCAGGGACTTCATTCAGTTTCGATGTCACACCTAAACGACGCGCCATTTTGACAACTTTATCTAATCCGATGTCTTGGGCGACACGGAGCGCGATCGCGTTTTCCGATAACGCGATCCCTTGATAAAGATCAATTGTACCGCCACTTCTTTCACAACCACTATAACCTTGCCCTTGCCAACTTAAAGGGGCACAGGAATAACCCTTTGTGGGAGAAATTCCCTCTTCGATCGCGGAGGTATAAGTAAAAATTTTAAACGTCGATCCTGGTTGTCTTAAAGCTTGGGTAGCGCGATTAAATTGACTTTTCAAATAATCGACTCCCCCTACCATTGCTAAAATTTCACCATTACTACTATCAAGGGTGAGGAGAGCACCTTGGGAAAATTTCGCGGAGCTACCAGAATTATTAATGGCACTGCGTAGGGAATTTTCCGCGACTTTTTGAATACTTGGCGTTAACCCCGTTTCTACAATAAAATTCCCTTCTCTGGCTAATTGGGAGCCTAATAAAAATTCCAATTCACTCAAGACATAATTATAGAAATAAGGCGCGATCGTGCTTTGGAGAAATTCTCGCGCTTTGGGGTTGATTTCAATACGCGATCGACGGGCTTTATCGGCTTCTGCTTGAGAAATCATCCCCATTTCACGCATTCGGGCAATGACGCGATCGCGATATTCCACAGCTAACTCATAATTTTGAATAGGATTAAAGGTATTAGGCGCGGGCAAAATCCCCACTAAAGTTGCCGATTCCGATAAACTTAATTCCCTAGCAGACTTGCCAAAATAAAAGCGTGCCGCGTCCTCAAAACCATATAAATCAATACCCAAAAAAACCCGATTCAAATAAGTTAATAATAACTCATCCTTACTATAAAACCACTCTAATTTCAGAGCAACGATCGCCTCCTTTAATTTCCGTCCCGCGGAATCTTGAGTACCCACATAATCACGAAATAAACTGCGTGCTAATTGTTGAGTAATAGTGCTGGCTCCTTCTCGAATACCCCCCCCACGATAATTAGTAACAACAGCGCGTAAAATGCCCATTGGATCAACGCCTAAATGCCAATAATAACGACTATCTTCCGAAGCAATAACCGCCTTAGCTAAATAGGGAGAAAATTCATGGACATCCTTTAATTCACCATGAGAAGTATTATGAGGGGGACGAAGAGGAGTTTGGCCATCCCGCGCATAAACAATTACGGGACCTGTTACCGTTTGCGGTAAAGGTTGAACATCAAATTTTGTCGATTCAAAAACTGCCCACAACGCGGCTAAACTGGCGAAACCACTAATCCCATAAATCGTATAACGAAAGATTTTGACATACAAAGGAGGCGGATCAATATATTTAATTCTGACACCATCAGCTAATTCTGGGGGGCCTAAAGTTAAAACATCGCCATGTCGGAGAGAGAGACTATCACAACGCCGTTTTCCTAAATAAATACCATTAGTAGAATTTTCATCTTTAATGACAAAAGGAGTGCGTCGGGAACGATCGCGTGATAAGGACAAATGAACGGTACTTACTACAGGATTTCTGACAATAATATCACAATTTTTGGAAGAACGACCTAAAATATAATGATCGCCCAATAACGGATATTTATCCGCGTTAGGCGCGTTAGAATTTTGTACCCAAAGCTCAGGGACTTTCGCGTTAGGTTTAAGGGCGAGTTGGGAAAAATTAACCTTCGCGTGAATTGTCTTGACAACTTGGGTAATAGCACCCAAAAGAGTTTGAGGTTGACGAGGGGGTTGGGGAGGCGTCATAGGGATTTGTGATTTGAGATTTTGGATTGGGGATGACAATCTTAACATTGTGTATCCATCCAAAAAAGCAATGATATTAGTTTATGTTATTTTTCACTACCTTGCCGGATATGTAACATTCCGTAAGGTTGAGCAGATCAACACTTCCTGTCACGTTAACATTAACTCAGAAACGTGAAAGATTCAAGGGGGTTGAGAGATTCGAGATTGGCGGCTATCGGGTTAAGAAAGTGCCTAGATCCCAGAAACCCAGTTTCTTTTCATTTCCAAACCACTTGGCATCAACTTTCTTTAAGACAATACAAGAGCGATTTTTGTAGGTTGGGTTGAGGCACGAAACCCAACCCAGGAATCAAGGTATTTTTCCTCAAAGGTGAAGATTTTTTGTAGGTTGGGTTTCGTGCTGTTATCACGAAGATGTTGGGTTTTGTGCTGTCATCACGAAGATGTTGGGTTTCGCTGTGCTCAACCCAACCTACGAATTAAGGCATTTTTCCTCCCTGGCGAAGGTATTGTTAACAGAAACATAGTTGCGCGATCGCGTGTTAGTCTGTCATCACGAAAATGTTGGGTTTTGTGCTGTCATCACCAAGATGTTGGGTTTCGCTGTGCTGTCATCACGAAGATGTTGGGTTTCGCTGTGCTCAACCCAACCTAGGAATTAAGGCATTTTTCCTCCCTGGCGAAGGTATTGTTAAGAGAAACCCCGTTGCGCGATCGCGTGTTAGTCTGTCATCACCAAGATGTTGGGTTTCGCTGTGCTGTCATCACCAAGATGTTGGGTTTCGCTGTGCTCAACCCAACCTACGAATTAAGGCATTTTTTCCTCCCTGGCGAAGGTATTGTTAACAGAAACATAGTTGCGCGATCGCGTGTTAGTCTGTCATCACCAAGATGTTGGGTTTCGCTGTGCTGTCATCACGAAGATGTTGGGTTTCGCTGTGCTCAACCCAACCTACGAATTAAGGCATTTTTTCCTCCCTGGCGAAGGTATTGTTAAGAGAAACCCCGTTGCGCGATCGCGTGTTAGTCTGTCATCACGAAGATGTTGGGTTTGCCTGAGCTCAACCCAACCTACGAATTAAGGCATTTTTTCCTCCCTGGCGAAGGTATTGTTAACAGAAACCCCGTTGCGCGATCGCGTGTTAGTCTGTAATGATGATAAACCACAGAGAAACCGAGTTTTCTAATTTCAGGAAGAAGATCATTTTATGTTAGAACTTCATTGTCATACCACTTATTCTGATGGTAGCCTCACGCCAGAGCAATTAGTCGCGACTGCCAAAAAAAGGGGAGTGCGTGTTTTGGCGATTACCGACCATGATACACTATCGGGTATTGATGAGGGTATCGCGTTTGCCGGAAATGATTTAGAAATCGTGCCTGGTGTGGAATTAAGTACAGTTTATAATGAGCGATCGCTGCATATTTTAGGATTTTATCCCGATCAAGAAAAGTTAAATCCGCCTTTGCGAGAACGCACCCAAGGACGTTGGCGCAGAGCCCAAGAAATGGTCGATAAATTAACAACATTAGGATACGCGATCGACTTCCCAAAATTAAAAGAAAGTCAAGCCCCAGGCCGTCCCCATATCGCGACAGCATTACGAGAAGCTGGATATATAAAAACCAATCAAGAAGCCTTTGAAAGATGGTTAGGGGAGGGAAAACCAGCCTATGTTCAATATGAGAAATTTAGTGCGCTTGACGGCATAGAATTATTAAGAAAAAGTCACGCGGTATCTGTTTGGGCACATCCTTATTTATTTCGGGGAGGGGATGTGGAAAAAGTGTTAAAAGTTCTGGTAGAAGGAGGTTTAATGGGAGTAGAGGTATATCATCCGAGTCATAGTGAATCCCAGGTATATAAATTAGAGAAAATGTGTCAAGAATACGGGTTATTAATGACAGGAGGAAGCGATTATCATGGCCCTTTACCCGATGGGAAAGAGACGACAATATTAAATATGTTACATCTTTCTTTGGAATTATTAGAACCCTTGAAAGAAGCCGCGAAAAGTTTATCGTAGGGTGGGTAAGAGGGCGATTAACTCACAATTCAATCCGATTAACTTTGTCTCCCTGTTACTCACCAAACGCGATCGTTTTCATGTTGATATAAATTATTCCCTGTAGGGGTAGTGCCAGAGTGCCTACCCCCGTGCCTAACCCCGTGCCGGCCCCCGTGCCTACCGCCGTGCCTACTCGATAGGGGTTTTGGGGCAACCACGGGGGGATTGCCCCTACAAGATTTCACCAACACGCGATCGCGTATAGTCGTAGTCTCGCGAGTCAATGATGTCGGTGAAAGAGCATTTGGTTTGTTTGAAACCGCAGATTAACGCAGATAAACGCAGATGGGGATAAACGCAGATACAGCGGTTTCCGCTGTATTTGCCACAGGAGAAACCCTTGCCGTCTTAGTCGTTTCCGAACCCCTCAAACGTGATGAAGTTTTGCACGTCAGGGCTTTATAATGATATTAACCGTTGCCTCTATCCCCCCGCGAGATATCCCCGATGTTTCACCAAATTTGGCAATTTCTCAAGCAACTGAGCTCACGCGTCCTCTCTCTTCTTTCCTCCCTTACCAAAAGGGGAAAGAGTGGGGAAATTTCCCCCCAGAAACCCCAGGTTTCCGTGCCTCTCTCTGATACGGAATATGAGGCCATTTTTCTGCAACTTATCGAACAGGTAAATCAAGGTTTCAGCAGAGGTAAGATTAAGGCTTTTTTCATCATAAATAATCTCAAAGAATCCGATTTAGTCCCCTGGTTCGGACGGTTTGGTGAGAGATTATTGGCAACGGATGAAGCCTCAGAATCCCATAAAGAATTAGGGCAACGTCTGTTATTATTAGGGAATCTCGGTTTAGGAGAATTGTCTCAGCTCGCAGCGACTTTGGGTAAGGAGATATTGGCTAAATTTCCCTCAAAAATTAATCCTATAATAGAGGCGATTTTTATCGGTAATGGTTTAGGGAATGAAGAGGAAATGAACCCCAGAGAGCCAGAGGAAACAGAGGAAAATGCCGATAAGTGGTTGGAATTAAATAAAGATAATTGTCCAGGTTTTCTTGCCTATTTGGACAATGCGATTAAATTTAAACCGGACGACTACGATGCTTGGTTTAAGCGGGGCTTGATGCTAGAAATCTTAGGAAGATTAGAAGACGCGACATCGGTTTGCCCTCCATGCTTTATTTAGCCAGTTTAACACCGGAATTAACGTTATTAGAAAATTTAATCAGTACCCTCAGAGGCATTATTGATATTGAAAATACCAAAAGTGAGAAGGCTTTAAATGTTACGGTAGGAATAGCTGGAATGGCTTTAGCTACCAGTGGAGTGACTGCCACTGTCTTATCGACTCAAATTCGTCCACCTCAAGGTAATTATAAGTCAATGAATGAGGCTTTTTGGTTGAGTCTGGGGGTGGGTTCTATTCCTGTTATTGTTTACCTTTTAATTGTTTTTATTTTCCGTAATTTTCGACATCGTTTCTAATATAATAACCTGGGGACACGCGTGTCATGTCCCTAACTCTATCCCAAATTTTCACTCTCAAATCTCAATTTTTATGACTCAAGTTATCGGTATTGACTTAGGTGGAACCGCGATCAAACTGGGTGTATTTACTGCCGATGGTATTTGTCATCAATCTTTAACTATTCCTACCCCTCAACCCGCGACTCCTGATGCTGTTGTCAACACGATCGCGCAGGCGATTAGTCAATTAAATCCTAACCCCCCAGTAGGGCAAATAGACGCGATCGGTATCGGAACCCCCGGCCCCGCGGACGCGGATGGACGTATTGCCAGAGTCGCGATTAATCTCGCAAACTGGAAAGATGTACCCCTAGCTGACTGGCTTGAAAACAAAACAGGTTTACCCACAATTTTAGCTAATGATGCCAATTGTGCAGGCTTAGGAGAAGCATGGTTAGGAGCCGGCCGTCACTTTCAAAATCTCATCTTATTAACATTAGGAACAGGTGTCGGTGGAGCGGTTATTTTAGAAGGAGAATTATTTGTCGGACGTACAGGAGCCGCGGCGGAATTAGGATTAATTAGTATTAATTTTGATGGTCCCGAATGTAATTCGGGCAATCGCGGTTCTTTAGAACAATATACCTCAGTCCAGGCTATTCGTAGAGATACAGGAAAAGAACCTTTAGAATTAGCAAATTTAGCGAAATCAGGGGATAAAAAGGCTTTGGAATATTGGCAAAAATACGGACGTTATTTAGGTGTCGGATTAGCCAATTTAATTTATGTATTAACACCGGAAGCAATTATTTTAGGAGGAGGAGTGAGCGCGGCTTTTGAATTTTTCCGAGGGACAATGGAAGCAGAAATAGAAGCACGGGTGTTACCGAGTTCGCGGGAAGGATTAAAAATATTAACCGCGGAATTAGGTAATCAGGCAGGTATTGTGGGCGCAGCAAAATTAGCTTTTATGAAATTGGGAATGGGTAATGGGTAATGGGTAATTCGTAATGGGTAATTCGTAATGGGGGAATCATATAATATTAAATGAAGGGAATTGATGTAGGGGCTCTTTCGCCAACAACTCCAAGAAAATCGATACTTCCGGAAAACCCGCCCCGACTCGATATAGCAAGTCTAAATCATTCATACAAATTTGTAGGGGTAGTGCAAGAGTGCCTAGCCGCCCTGTGCCTAGCCGCCCTCTTGCCCGCGCGCGGGTTGGGTGGATCGGGGCAACCACGGGGGGATTGCCCCTACCTTAATTTTACAACTGATGTAGACGCGCTATATTATGGTTAATCAACCAGATTTGATATAATTACGCAGAAAGAGGGTTTCTTAAGCAAAAATCGTTAATCTCATAAAATTTCCCACTCACCAATTCCCCAGTCACAAATCCCCCTTCCCTAATCTCTAATTAAGGAATAGAATGACCTGTAGTATGATTAATATAATCCTGAATTTTTTGATAAGCTTCCGCATTAGAATTAGGATGAATAACAATAGTTGTTGCACTATCAGGCAAGCAAAAACTTAAACGACCATTGGATTCGCAAATAAATGTACTAATGCGAGTTAAATCAATAGAAAATTCTTTGCGATCGTAAGGAATTTTGATCCATGATTTCTGATAATAATGGCGGTCGGTTATTTTTTTTAAGTATTCTAAAACTTGAATATAAGCATCAGTATTGAGCTGAGGATTAAGAATAATCGGTTGACTACTATTAGGCAACCAAAATGTAATCCGCTTATTTTCAGGATCGCTAGAAAAGGCACTAATACGCTCTAAGTCAATGACATAAGAGCTTCTTTCATAATTAATTTTAATCCAGTACGACACAAGACCTCCTCAAATCTGTGAGTTCTGGAATACTAAAATCATAGTCGTATCTATTCCAGAGATACGATCGCGTTTCTCAATCCATGCCGAAAGATGTATCCCCATTGTCTTAAGAAAGAAGTCGTGCAGTAAATAAAGCTTCATCATCGGGTTATCGGAGTTAAGAAAGATGAGAAGAGAGTTCACGGTTAATTATTGTAAGAGACTTGGGAGAAAAAAAGAGAAATTAGACTTTATACACCCCAGACTCACCATGAACTCCCTTTTTAACATTTATGTAAGCTTAAGATACTTCAGAAGGGGTATGCCAGACAGGTTCAATAGATGAAGAAATACTACCATTTTGGGGAGTCTCCTCCTCCGTATGTCTTTGGGGACTCGATGCCTTGATAAACCCTAGAAACAAAGGATGGGGTGTACTCGGTCGAGACTGGAACTCTGGGTGAAATTGACTCGCGATAAAAAACGGATGACCCGGTAATTCCACCATTTCGACTAAACGACCATCTGGAGATGTTCCACTAATAACATAACCTGTCTCCAAAAAACGATTTCGATAGGCATTATTAAATTCATAACGATGACGATGCCGCTCGTAAATTACTTCCTTCTGATAAAGTTGGAACGCGAGGGTATCGGGTTCGATCCGACAGGGATATAAACCCAGTCGCATTGTTCCCCCTAAGTCAACCACATCCTCCTGTTCTGGGAGTAGATTAATGACAGGGTTAGGTGTATGGGGATCAAATTCTGCACTATTGGCGTTGGCTAATTGTGCAACATTACGGGCCCACTCAATCACCGCGCATTGCATCCCTAAGCATAACCCTAAAAAGGGAATATTGTGACGTTTCGCATATTCGATCGCGGCAATTTTCCCATCAACACCGCGAATACCAAACCCACCGGGTACAACTATCCCATTAACTCCGTGAAGATGTGTCTCCAGATCCCCCGTTTCTAAATCTTCGGAATTGATCCAACGCAAATTAAGTTCACAACCATTCGCGATCGACGCGTGACGTAAGGCTTCCACCACCGATAAATAAGCATCATTTAAGCGGACATATTTTCCGACTAAGGCAATTTCAATATCCTGTTTAGGAGAATAGAGACGATCGACCAGAGTTTGCCATTGTACCAGATGGGGTTGACGTTGTTCTAATTGTAGTAATTCGATCGCCTGTTGTGCAAACCCTTCTTTTTCCAACATCAGGGGGACTTCATAGATACTTTTCGCGTCTTGGGAGGTTATCACACACCCGACGGGCACATCGCAAAATTCCGATAACTTTTCCTTAATACCAATAGGTAAAGCGCGATCGCAACGACAGACTAAAATATCCGGTTGAATACCAATCGAACGTAATTCTTTAACGGAATGTTGAGTCGGTTTAGTTTTCATCTCCCCCGCGGAAGGAATCCAAGGCAGCAGAGTAACATGAGTATAAAGGACATTACGCCGTCCCACATCCTTACGAAACTGACGGATTGCCTCCAAAAAGGGCAAAGACTCAATATCCCCGACAGTACCCCCAATTTCGGTGATCACCACATCAGGATTAGTATTTTTGGCAACCCGTAAGATACGCTCTTTAATTTCATTGGTAATATGAGGAATGACTTGTACCGTACTTCCTTTATATTCGCCCCGACGCTCTTTATTAATCACCGCTTGATAAATCGCCCCCGTTGTCACACTATTAAGACGGGACATAGAGGTATCGGTAAAGCGTTCATAATGGCCCAAGTCCAAGTCAGTCTCCGCGCCATCTTGGGTAACAAAGACTTCGCCATGCTGAAAGGGACTTAATGTACCCGGATCAACGTTAATATAAGGATCTAACTTGAGGATAGATACGGAGTAGTCCCGCGATTTGAGTAAGCGTCCCAAAGAAGCCGCGACTATCCCTTTGCCAATACTGGAAACCACACCACCCGTTACAAAAACAAATTTAGTCATAAAATTTCAATAGACAAGCTTTCTGCCTTATAGCTCGTTGTTTATTGTGCCACAAGTTTAGGGTAGCACCAACTTGGAGTAAATCGGAGTCGAGGTTTACTTCAGCTACTCCAGATCACTGAGTGTTAGTTCAGTAACCGTTATCTCCAAGCGTTTAAGTTCACACCTTGGGATTCGCTAGTTCCAAGCTCTGTAAGTCCGTTGTTAAACATCCGAGGTTGGATAAAGGAAGTGCATCGGACAAAGTACCGAGAGATAACAGGGTCGAAGCAAACATTACCCCGTAAGGGAGGACGACAAATGTCTAATTTTGTATTAGTTTTAGACACGAACAAAGGACCTCTTGACCCAATTCATCCCGGCATGGCCCGTAGATTACTGAGTGCTGGAAAAGCCTCGATATTTCGCCGCTTTCCTTTTGCGATCATTCTCCACCAATCGCATCCTCATTCATCTGTCAAGCCTTTGGAACTGAAGCTAGACCCAGGTTCTCAAACTACTGGAATCGCATTATTGCAAGGTCAAAAGGTTGTATTTGGTGCTGAATTGACGCATCGGGGGCAAGCGATTAAGAGTGAATTAGAAACCCGTCGTGCCGTTCGTCGCTCACGTCGGAATCGACATACTCGTTATCGCAAGGCGCGATTCTTAAACCGCGCCCGTCCTAAAGGATGGCTTGCACCCAGCTTGCAGCATCGGGTTGAAACAACATCAACATGGGTCAACAAGTTCATCCGTCTTGCGCCTATCGGCTCAATTGTTCTTGAGCTTGTCCGATTTGACCTCCAACAACTCTCGAATCCTGAGATTTCAGGTATTGAGTATCAGCAGGGTGTTTTGTTTGGCTACGAAGTTCGTGAATATTTGCTCAACAAGTGGGACAGAAAATGCGCGTACTGTAATGCTGAAAATATACCTTTGCAGGTTGAGCATATTCAACCCAAAGCCAAAGGTGGAAGTAATCGGATTTCTAACCTCTGCCTTGCTTGTGAGAAGTGCAACCACAAGAAAGGGACTCAGGATATTGTGCAATTCTTAGCCAAAAAGCCCGATGTCCTCAAACAAGTCCTTGCACAAGCTAAACGCCCTTTGAAAGATGCGGCGGCAGTTAACTCAACTCGATGGGCATTGTTCAATCGGCTTAAAAAAACCCGATTACCTGTTTCAACCGGATCTGGTGGATTGACAAAGTTCAATCGTACTCGGTTAAATCTGGCTAAAACGCACTGGCTAGACGCGGTTTGCGTTGGACAGGTTGAATCGTTGGAAGTGCTGACTTCAAAGCCACTTTTAATTACTTCTAAAGGACATGGGACTCGCCGCAGATGCCGTATCAACAAATTTGGATTTCCTTGTGCTAGTCCTCGTCAGGATTACGAGATTAGCTGGAAGACTGGCGATATCGCGGCAACAGTCAAGGATGGGATTAAATACGTTGGCAAAGTGGTTGTGCAGTCCGAAAAACGATTAGAGGTGAGAATCGGAAAGCTGCGAATCGGCGGCGCACTGCACAAATTCCGAAAATTGCATTCACACGACGGGTATCAATATGCCTCTATTGACTCCGTTTTACTCCCATAACTGCACATCTAGTGATGTGGCATAATACAAGAATTGACTTTTTGAGGTGTTAGGTTTTGAGTTTGAGGTTTTGGGTTTAATGTTTTTACCTTCTCCCTTCTCCCTTCTCCCTTCTCCCTTCTCCCCTTCTCCCCTTCTTCCCTCTTCCTTCTTCCTTCTTCTTGAGGTTAAATATGAGTTTAGATTTGTTAGTAACAGCCATTGGATCTCGTTTGTTAGAATGGAATACGATCGCGCTCAGTGACGCGATCGTTAAAAGAGGAGTGACTCAATTTCACCCCGGTGATATTGAACCCGCCTTAAAATCTGCCATTATGAGTGCTCATCGTCGTGAAAAAAGACTATTTACCAGTGATGATAAAGACAGTATTCATAAATTTTTAGACCAAGTATTTATCGAAAATGAATTAGTATTAAAAGAATTATGTCGCCCTTTTGTTGAACACCAACCACTACAAGAAAATTTATTATTACAGGGAATCCAACAAGTTTTAGCTAAGACAGAATTTAAGATTAATGAAAAAAATCTGGAAAATTGGCTCAAGATTTTTGCTAATACCTATTTTCGAGAAACCCAAACATTAGGTTGGAAAATTGCCAAACGAGAATATTTACAAAAAATCGCGTCTTGGTGCGAAACCACCCTTTTTTCCTTAGAGTATCCCCTCTCAAAAATATTTGTTTTGCCAGAAGCCGCCGAAGAAATTTATTTACAGTCGGAAAATCCAGAGGTGACGGGTGAAAAAATTGTAGCTTATCAAAGGTCTCCTAATCATTTTTCTTCTCAATTTCTCTTGAAATTAATTCATTCTCAAAAAATTGTTATTTTAGGAGAAAATGGCATCGGAAAAACCGCTCTTTTAAAATATTTTATTCATGTTTTATCAACAGAAAAAAGTATAGAATGGGGATTTTTGTCTGAAAATGCTTGGCTTCCAATTTTTATCTCTATTCCCGATTTTATTCGCTCTATTCCCGATTTATCCCTTCTGGATTATTTGCAAGAGTTCACAGTTAAAGAATGGCAATATATACCCCCTAAAGGATTCTTTGAATATTGGTTAGATGAAGGAAGAAGTTTAATTCTAATTGATGGTTTAAATCAGTTAAATGACTCAGAAATTCCCGATCAAAAAAATTATGTGGATAAATTTTCTGATTTTTTAAGAAATTATGAACAAAATCCCGCGATGATTACCGTGCGCCAAGGCAATTATCAAAGAGAATTGCTAAAAACAACCCATTGTGGACATTATTATTTACAAGGATTTGATGATCAGAAAATTCAACAATTTGTTAAACAATGGTATGGTAATTCTGAAGAAGAAAATGTCGAAATTTTACGCCATGAAGCTTTAGTATTACAAAACTTAAACGAACAAAATTGGCTGAAAAGTTGGCTGAAAAATCCCCTGTTATTAACGAGCCTTCTCCTTGTTCATCCTTTGGGTATGACGTTACCAAAACACAAATCAGAAATTTTAGAGCGCGTCGTTGAGCATCTTTTTTCCCTTTGGCAAAACCTCCCAAATTTAAACTATCTAACCACCGCAGATTTTCCCTTATTAATGCAGCAATTAGCCTCGGAGATGCACCTACAAGAAATCTCGGTTATCAGTCAAACAGAATTAGAGCAAAAGCTCACAGCAATGATTCAGGAACTTAAGCAAATTTCCCCGGATCAAGCCTTAGCAGAAAGTAAGACTTTTGTCAAGGGAATTTCCGAAAAAGTTGGAATTTTGAGCGTCCCAGATGGAAAAAATTATACATTTATTGTGCCGACTCTACAGACATTTTTCGCGGCTCAATTTATTAACCAAAATTTACACGATCGCGCCCCAGCCGAAAAAACAGAAATAATCTTAGATTATCTCAACACCTATCAAAATAACCCCCATTGGCAAGAACTCCTATTACTATTAATAGGACAACAAACCCCGGAACAACTGACAGAAATTATTAAAGCCATAGTACAACGTCCCAACCCTTACGAAGTATTCTTCCATGAAAATCTGATTTGGGCGAGTCGTTGTATCGCGGAAAATATGAAGCCCTCTGATCAGGAACTCCTTGAGCAAATCTTAGAGGAATTTATCAAGATCGCGGTAAAAAGTAGCCATCAACTCGGAAATTATGTCAGTGAACAAGTCACACCAATTTTAGAGAATTTAAAACGGACACAATATGCCGAAAAAGTCCAAGAATTATGGCAGAAAATTCATCACACGGGCGAAAAATTATCCTTACCCCAAACCATGAACTTTGCGGAAATATCCCCTGGGAATATTACCACTTGGTTAAAAGAATTACAGGCTCAAAATCCCGAAGTGAGAAGGCGTGCCGCGATCAATATCGGAAAACATGGGGAAAAAGCTGATTGGATTATTCAAGGTTTATTAACACGATTACAAGATCCAGATTTTAACGTCAGAGCCGCGATTGTCGAAGCATTAGGATTAGTCGGAACTCCCACAGAAGGTGTGATATTACCATTAATGGCTCATCTCCAAGATCAAATGCCCCTGGTGCGAGCCAATGCCACCATAGCCCTAAGTCAATTAGGAGACTCTTCGGACACTATTATTTATCCTCTGCTGAGTTTATTACAAGATGGCGACGCGATCGTCCGTGCCAGTACCATTCAAGCCCTAGGAGACTTAAAAGCCAATCCCGATGCCGTCTTACCCGCGATTTTAAATATGTTAAGTGATGCTTCGATGTGGGTAAAATCTAGTGCCGCGATCGCGTCGGCCCAACTCGCCCCAGGTTCAGATGCCATTATGCAAATATTATTCAGTATGAGTCAAGATGCAGAGGGATTAGTGCGAGCCAGTGTCGCGAAAGCCTTCGGCATTTTAGGATATGTATCAGAGGATGTAATGCAACTGCTATTAAACCTAATGCAAAAAGATGAAAAAGCTCCAGTGCGAAGTAATGCCGCCAAAGCATTAGTGCAATTAGGAAAACCCATCCACGAAGTCATAGAGATAATGACTCAATGGTTAGAACAAAACCCAGACACCGAAGGGGTAGGAGTAGAAATTGACACTTTACGAGAATTATTGACTCAAATAAATATCGGTAAATGATGGGATTTATCCTAGATTTACCGTGATGGCATATCAGGTGAGGAATGAAAAATTAATAAAGTAGTGCAGGCATCTTGCCTGCTTTCGCTCTCAAGGGTGTCCCGAAAAACCCAATAGTCAAGGGATTTAATTTCCATTCCTAAGCACCTAGCTTTCAACATTAGACTTGTGGCTTTATAAGAGAATTTCTGCCAATTTTCCGGTCATAATTAACCTTCTGTTAAGGCTCAACTAAGCAAAGAAAAATTAATAAAGTAGTGCAGGCATCTTGCCTGCTTTCCGGCACATAAATGCGAAACTACTAACCCAATAGTCAAGGGATTTAATTTCCATTCCTAAGTTCCTTAAGATATAGTTAGTGTGACGGCTGAGTAAATATTGACAGTAAATTTTTTGAGGAAATCTCATCGCGACTTCGACCACTTTTCCGTTATACCCTACTCAGATGAAAACACCTTTTCCCATTAACTTCTCAACTGGACAAACGGCAAATGCCGTTATGGTTGATAATTACTCAGACTTGCCAAACGCGGTGCAGAATTTAGGCCTGCAAAAGGCTTGTCCCATCATAGTCCTAGTTGGGGGAGCCAGTGGGCTGCGCGATCGCGACTTGATTTCCCTGCGCCAAATGTTTGTAGAAGTGTTGGCTCAACGGGCCCAATCTCTAGGAGCCATCGTCCTAGATGGCGGGACTGATGCGGGTATTATGCAGTTGATCGGCCATGCCCGCGCCGAAATAGGGGGTACTTTTCCCTTAATTGGTGTCGCGGCAATGGGAACAGTAATCTTACCAGATACAACCCCCTTGATCGCCGATGCCGCTCCCCTAGAACCCAATCACACCCACTTTTTCTTAGTTCCGGGTTCTAACTGGGGGGACGAATCTCCCTGGATTGCCAGCATAGCCAGCCAACTATCCCAAGGAAAACCATCCTTAACCATCGTAATCAATGGGGGCGAAATTACTTGGCAAGACGTAGAGCAAAGTATTAAAGTAGGTAGACCCGTACTAACGATTGCAGGAAGTGGGCGTACAGCCGATAAAATTGCGGCAGCCTTAGCAGGAAAAGAAACCGACAAACGGGCAAAAGATTTAATTGCCTCTGGGCAAATAAATTCTATTGACCTGAGCAAAGGTGGTACTGCTTTGGCTCAGGCAATTACAACGATACTTTCTAATGAAAATCAGGAGCAAAAGCAAAAGATGGCAAGCCAAAAAGATCCTTATAAAGAGTGGTTGAAGGAAGACTTCGGTAAGATATTTGAAATGCTGCAATTGGACGAATTGCAAAAGCATTTTTTACGATCGCGCTGGCTCGATCAAGTGTTATGGATGGAAGGCAAAGCCGCGAAAGCCAGAAATCGACACTACTTGCTAAAAGTGACCACAATTGTTGGAGGTGTACTGCTCCCGGCTTTAGTAACTTTGAATAACGGCGAGAACCTAGAAGTCAGAAAATACGTTTATTGGGCTACTTTTGGAATCAGTTTGCTAGTTTCAACCACGTCTTCCCTTGAAGGTTTCTTCCTTTATGGAGATCAATGGCGGAACTATCGAAGATCAGTAGAATCTTTGAAGACTCTGGGTTGGCAATACTTTCAATTAAGTGGACCCTATCTTAGTTATAAAACCCACGAAGAAGCCTTTAATGCTTTTGCCGCGCAAGTCGAAGATGTCATCCAGCGGGATGTAGAAGTGTACGCGACACAGATTGCCCAGCAGCAAAAAGCGGAAAATGATCAGCAAAAAAACGAAAAGGATGCTGATAGCAAAAAATAGAAATCTATCAGTTTAGGCCACCATTATAAAGCAGCTTCATACCCTTCTTTTTTCTGAAAGAAGTGCAGGCGTTCTTTCACTTAAATTAAGTTATCCTGATGGTGTATATATGAATAATAATGACGCGTTTATTTCTTATTCAAGGAAAGACAAGGAATTCGTAAAAGCCTTAGACACAGCATTTAAAAAAAATAATCGCGAGATATGGGTGGATTGGGAAGATATTCCCCTGGGCGCGGATTTTTTAAAAGAGATTTATTCTGGCATCGAGGCCTCCAATAATTTTGTTTTTATTATTAGTCCTGACTCCGTTGCCTCCGAGTATTGCGGTAAAGAAATAGTCCACGCGATCGCGCAAAACAAAAGACTAATCCCAATTTTGCGGCGAGAAGTTGACCCAAAAACAGTGCATCCAAAGATGGCGGCCCTCAACTGGATTTTCTTTCGGGAAAACGATGATTTTGACCAAGCCTTTCAATCCCTGCTACAAGCCATTGATACTGATTTAGAATATATTAAGGCACATACACGCTTGCAAATCCGTGCTTTAGAGTGGGATCACAAAAAACGTAATCCCAGTTTTTTACTCCGGGGCGACGATCTCAAAGATGCTCGACAATGGCTCTCAGAAGGTTACAGCAAAAAACCACTGCCAACACCACTACAAACTCAATACATCAATGACAGTGGTGTTGCAGAAGCTAAATCCCAGAATAAAACTATTGCCGCTTTTGGAGTTGGCTTAATCGTGACAACGTTACTGGCTTTGGTGGCATTATACCACTACCGAGAGGCAAATGAACGCCGGCAAGAAGCAGAGGAACAGCGAATCGTCGCGATCGCGAACCAATCATCAGCAAGATTTTTTCTTCACTATCAGTTAGAAGCCTTAATTAGTAGTATCAAGTCGAGCCAGCAACTAAAACATAACTCTTGGTTAAATTTTAAAACTCGTCTTGTCACTCTGGGAACTTTACGAGAAATTGTTTACGGAGTCCAAGAGCGCAATCACTTGCAAGGACATACGGGTAGAGTTTGGAGTCTGAGTTTCAGTGCCGACGGTCAAACAATTGCCTCAGGTAGTGATGATGGTAATGTTATTCTCTGGGACAATCATGGCAAGTTGCTAAAAACTCTGGAAAGCCAGGGCGGTCGAATTTTGGCCGTTAGCTTTAGTCCAGACGGTAAAATAATCGCCTCTGCCAGCAGCGATGGAACAGTCAAACGTTGGAACAAAGACGGCCAGAAGCTCAAGCCTCTCATCGGGCATAAGAACAGAGTTTGGGATGTTCAATTCAGTCCAAACGGTCAAATAATCGCCTCTGCCAGTACAGATAAAACAGTCAAACTCTGGAGTCAAGATGGAGTATTGCTAAAAACCCTTCCCCATGAAGATGAGGTGTATAGCGTGAGTTTTAGCCCCGACGGTAAAACCATTGCTTCCGGTACTACCGACAAAAAAGTGAAAATCTGGAATAAAAATGGCGATTGGCTCCGCACTTTTTTAGGTCACACTGAACAGATAACAAAGGTAACATTCAGTCCCGACGGTAAAACCATTGCTTCAGGTAGTACCGACGATACTGTGCGGATTTGGAAGCTAGATGGCACATTGAAAAAATCTATTAACACAAATAGCAATGTTAATGGTCTCAGTTTTAGCCCTGACGGTAAATTTATTGCCTCAGCTACTACTGATAATAATGTGCGACTCTGGAACCTAAATGGTGATTTGTTGAACACCCTGCAAAAACATAATAACAGTGTTTTAGATGTCAAGTTCAGTCCCGACGGTAAAACCATTGCTTCAGCAGGTGCAGATAGCAAAATTAAACTCTGGAACACTGAAAACGAGTTGCTCAAAACGCTTTACGGACATAAAGATTCTATCGATAGTGTTAGTTTTAATTCAAATAATACTCAACTAGCATCAGGTGGGGTAGACAATAAGGTTATCCTTTGGAAACCAGATGGGACATTGATAAAATCTCTATTAGGTCATACTGATCGAATTAACCGTGTCCGTTTCAGTCCCGACAATCAGACAGTGGCTTCTGCCAGCGATGACAAAACGATCAAATTGTGGAGTAAAGATGGGGTTTTATTGAGGACTCTGGACTGTAATCGCGACCCGGTAAGCTGTCATCAGGATCAGGTAAACAGTTTAGCTTGGTCGCCCGATGGTCAAATCCTCGCTTCTGGTAGTGCAGACAAGACAATCATTTTGTGGAAACCCGACGGTACTATCCTCACAACCTTGAAAGGCCATACAAATGGAATCAGGGATATTAACTTCAGTCCCGATGGCAAGTTGATTGCCAGTGCCAGTGATGACCAAACAGTGAGGCTGTGGAGTATTGAAGGCAAATTACTGCAAACATTGAAAGATCATCAACGCCAAGTTAGAACAGTCCGTTTCAGTCCTGACGGGAAGTTAATTGCATCTGCGGGTAAAGACAAATTTATTAAGTTATGGAATCTTGATGGTACTCTTGTTAAACCAGAGTTGACAAATTGGCCGGGACACAAACAAGGAGTAGCAGAAGTCAGTTGGTCCCCTGATGGTCGTCTTCTGGCCTCTGCTGGCGAAGAAGGTGCGATCAGACTTTGGAATAGAGAAGGCAAATACCTGAAAACGTTTTGGGGACACGATGGCTCAGTCTTAAGTGTCAGTTTTAGCCCTGACGGAAAGAGTTTGGTAAGTGCCAGTGCGGATAATACTATTAAAATTTGGCAAATTGATAATAGCAATCATGAGGAATCAGATTTAGACGATCTGCTCGCCAAAGGGTGCGAGTGGGTAAAAGACTCTCTGGCCAACAATCCTGATATTGAAGAGCGCGATCGGCATATATGCGATCAGTATCAAAAATAGATCAAAAATAGTCAGTTGGGATGTGCAGCTACCTCTTCATCATTTCCCTTGAGTGACATATTTTGTCATAATATCATTTCTGAAAAGACTACGGTAGGGACACGGCACTGCCGTGTCCCTACTGATTGATCCTACTATAGCAATCCCTCAGGAGTCGTAACAGATTTAATGTTAATAATAGGAGTGCGTTGGCGTAGCCTGTGCGTAGCACAAACGTCTCGCTCGCGAGTGGTTTCGGAGCCAACCAGCAAGATACTGGCACTGCGAAAACTCTCACAACCTATTTAGCATTGCGATATTTTGTCATAAGGTAGTAGTTGTGTTGTTTATCCATATTATTCCGTGAACTCACAAAAATTCACATAATATAACAAAATACTCAGAAACCACAAACCCGGTTTGTGCTACATATTCGCGTAAATTCTAATTGCAAATAAACTAAACCTACCCAGGAGACTAGAGACATCATGGCACAAGTTACGCCCTCACACACCGCGCAACATCCCTTACGTCGTTTCCACCCAAAGCTATTAGTAGCAGGCTTTCTAAGTCTGGGTTTAATAATACTAGGAATGAAACAAGAATTTGTCCGAGCCCAAGAAAATCAAATTGGGACTGGAAACACTTGGCAGTCTGCATCCTTCCCCGTGGAAAATTTTGAAGCCTATACATCCGCCTTTGGGCCTAGAGGCAGTGGTTTTCATTATGGTTTAGACATCGCGGCGCCTATGGGCAGTTATATTCGCAGTTGGTGGGCGGGTGAAGTGGCAGAAGTATGGGAAGATGGTCGCTGTGGGACCTCAATGCTAGTTCGTTCCGGCAATTGGGAGCACATTTATTGTCATTTGCAAGGCCATGTCGAAAAGGCTAATGGACGGCCTTATTATGTCGATCGCGCTGGCGGGTTAATGATATGGCAAGGTCAACAAATACCCGCGGGCGCGAGAATTGCCAGAGTCGGAATGACAGGAAACACCTCTGGTCCCCATCTCCATTGGGGGTTAAAATATTCTGGTCAATGGGTTGATCCGGCTTTGGTATTACGAGAAATGTACGCGCAACAATCTCAACCTGTTTCCATGGAATTTGGTAACGGTGGACGCGATTAAGGAAGAAGGAAGAAGGAAGAAGGAAGAAGGAAGAGGGAAGAAGGAAGAGGGAAGAGGGAAGAGGGAAGAGGGAAGAGGGAAGAAGGTTGTAGGTGAAAAACTGAAACCTAAAACCCCTTCCTTCCTAACATCTAAAACCTCTCCCCTCCTCAAAGACAAAACCTAAAAAATAACACCTATTCTGCAACTCTAACATCAATCACACTGGCATTAAAATTAAACATTTTACCGTCTAACTCAAGAGTCATACCAATTTTAGTTTTGAGATTACCCATAACCGGCCCATCCTTGGTCATTTGCCCTTGGCCTTCTAAAGTAAACTGCATATTTTTACTGAAAGATTCTTCTTCTCTGGGGTCAGGCATTGCCTTAAGATTGCCATTCGGTTGAGGCACAAGCACAGTACGAGTTAAAACTTTCACATTTTTAATCGTCACTTGACCATAAGGTTGATTGCGGACGATCAAATTAACTTTATCACCAACTTTGAATAAGCTTTGTAGGTTAGTACCCTTCAATCCAAGGGCAACAACATCAATTTGTATCGGTTTACCGACGTTCCCGACTTGAGCAACAGTCACTTTTGTCCCTGGAAAGAAAAAGATTCCTACAACAACTAATACAACGATCACAGATGCCGCCACATCAAGAATACTAATTTTGCCGAATAGTCTTCCTTGATTATCTAAAATTTTCATACTTTTACGCGAGAACTAACAGAAATAGAACTATAAGGATTACTCCCTGTAAAGTTTAACACGATCGCGCTCATAAAGAACCCAGGTGCCCGGAACCTCTAGGTAGAGAGTTGGTAGTAATACTATGAGGACTTACCCATGAGGGGCCTCAAACCCGGTTTCTTCGTAGCTCCTTGAGTCCCAAACAGAAGATTTTTCGCACAAACCGGGGAAACCCGCGTAACTCCTAACTATAATGGCAACTAGAATGCCGAGCCCTGCGTCTAGTATCTTAAATATCGCGATCGAAGCAGATGTGAGAGCGTTCTTAATTGCACAAACCCCTTGATTTTATTGCTTCTTCCTTCTTCCTTCTTCCTTCTTCCTTCTGCTATATCTTTAAACTTTAAGATTTTTCACAATGTTGAAACACTTTACACCCACTTATCGATGGCTCTATCGTCGGGGCGTTTATGCCCTACTCTCCGTAGTCGTGACATTAGGGATCTGTTTAGGCTCTTCTTATCCCAGTCAAGCTATACCTTGGGGAGACCTCATTTTTCGAGGTATTCAAATAATTCAACTGTCTAATTTATCCGATCGTCAAGAAGTAGAGCTTGGCCAACAAATTAATGAACAACTCACCCAAAGTGAGGTCAAAATTTCTCAGAATCGACAACTAACAGCCTACATTAATCAAATTGGTCAGCGTTTAGCTCAATCAAGCACTCGCCCGAAAATGCCCTATACCTTTCAGGTAGTAAATGATAAAGGCATTAATGCTTTTGCGACAATGGGCGGTTTTGTCTATGTCAATAAGGGGTTAATTGCTAGGGCTGAAAATGAAGCAGAGTTAGCCAGTGTGATTGGCCATGAAATTGGTCATATTGCGGCACGTCATTCTATTAAACAAATGCGGGAAATGACGATCGCGCAAGGAATTGCCTCTCTGGCGGGTCTCGATCGTAATCAAATTGTACAACTGGGAGTAGAATTAGCTCTGAGACGACCGAAAAGTCGAGAAGCCGAATATGAAGCTGATCGTTTAGGATTGCAAACTCTAGGACAAGCGGGGTATGCACAAGCAGGGATGGTTACTTTCATGCAAAAACTTCTCACTCAAGGATCAACGCCTTCGATCTTAAGTACCCACCCAGCCACGAGCGATCGCATTAAAGCCTTACAACAAGCCATTAATCCCAATAGAGCCAATATGGGAGATGGTTTAAATAATGGGCTTTATCAACAACAACTGCGCCAATTTTACGGTTCCTAAATATAGTAGTAGTATAGGTTTTGTCTCTAAATCCTATCTTGATATCGGGTTTGGAGACTCAACCCAAACATTTATTTATACCCTGGGGAAAAAGCTGTGCTACAATAGAGGTAAATCTTTTATTTTGCTTTCTTTTTTCTGTGTCCTAGTCGGTCTTTGTGGTTGATTTTAGAAAAAAATTAGCTCCCTACAATAGCACCATTATATAACAAAAGAAAGACGTAATTTTACCTGTGACATTACTTTTACCAATTGGTATGATCGGAGTATAATGAAAAAAATTAATGCCGATTCATTGCTCTCAAAACTTCTCTAAATATCTGAGGTGCATAGCTAGAATGAGGTGTTGGCACTGGTTTAATAATTTCATCAAAGGGGAGAATACGAACAGTCGAGGAAAAAACATTGACTTGATAAACCCGGCGATAACTAATATCATATCCCGTTAACCAACCACTTTTATGATGATAAACTCCTGTATCAATATCTAACCAACCCGGACCTTGAACTAATTCACCCGGTTTAATTCCCTCAAAGGTAAATGTGATGGTATGGCCTGTGATAATTAATTTATTCTTAAAGTAGGCGGTGGGATATTTATGAAATTCACCCCGTATCCAACAAAACTGTTCAACGGATTGTTTTTCTAGGGGCAGTTTGGGGTTGACACCCGCGTGAACTAACCAAATATCCCCTAAGTCGATATATAGGGGCAGCGATCGCATCCACTCTAAATGCTGATTAGGCATCATCCCCGCGTCAATATAGCTGGCAATGGTAGCTTGTCCACCACTATAAAGCCAACCTTGCCAAGCCTGTTCATTAATTTCATCTCCTGGCATGGCATCCAACATCAATTGCTCATGGTTGCCCAAAACGCAGTCGTAGGGACTATTTTGGACAAACTCCACCACTTGAGCACTTTTGGGCCCACGATCAATCAAGTCTCCCAGAAAATAGACTTTATCTTGAGGACTGGGAGAGATCGCTTGTAGTAGAAGCATTAAACCATCATAATGCCCATGTATATCTCCAATGATGATGCGTCGCTGATCTTTCATAATAACCCTACCTAGTAAGAGCTCGCCACATACTCTGAAGATCAGCCATAAAGCTTTTCTTCGGTGGTTTGGGTGTGGGCTGTGGTTGAGAGGGATCGTCCACTCCACGAGCCTTCGCTAATATCTGATCTAAAGCATCACCCACTGGTTTTTCGGCTAATTGCGCGATAAGTTCATAATCTCCATTGCTTTCTAACCAGACTTGCCAGGGTTGAGGATAACAGCGAAATAGTGCGGCCCCCTCTAATGGTCTTATATAATAACATGATTCTAAGGTATTAAGGAAGCGTTCTCGCTGTTGACGAGCCGCGTAACCTATACCAATCGTGGCAATATCTTCTAAACGGGGAATGAGTAGAATTACTGGACGCTCTTGTGCTAAGTTAGAAAGTTTTTCCACTTGGGCTACTTCAATGGATGAGGGATTGATGATTAAGAAAAGTTGGTCTTCTGCTTCTATTTTATTCTCAATTGGGGAACGACTACTGCCTAAATCTGTTACTTTATAAATAGTTTTTCCCCAGTCACGACGGGCTAACGCGGCGGCTCCTGTGTCAGGAAATAATACTTTTAACCCCGACTCTAATTTTTCAAATTCTCCTAGGAATTGTTGCGCGATCAACTGGGCTTGCAGTTGGATTTCGGGAAAGAGTAATTCCACTTGTAGTCGTCTTAAACCGTCTTCGATCGCGCTGGCCGTAGCTTCACGAGATTGCGCGATCGCGTCTTCTAGGTTATTAGGTAGTTGTGTCATAAGATGTTATCTCAGGGGCTTCGGTTTTGGGAGATAACTTAACATTATATCATACCCACAAGTCTTTGTTGCAATTCTTAAAGAAATACGCGATCGTTGGTTTTGAGTGGGGAAGACAGAAATCGAATGAAACACAAAGGCACAGAGACACTAAGGCTTCTGTCTTTTCTTTGTGTCTTTGTGTCTTTGTGTTTAGACAAATAAAGTTATTATCACACAGGATGATTGGTTTTTTTTTGGTTAATTCTCCCCCAAAAAAGCAAAAAAACAATGTTACAAACGTGCCGCGTAAAGTGCGGCCCCAATTAATCCTACTTTGGGATTGAGGACTAGATAAAGTGGGACTTGTTCTAGTAAAGGACTAACGCGGCCTTTTTGTAAGAAAGCCCGTAAAAATTTGCCATCTTTCATTACGGATAAATTTTTCGTGGCAATACCACCCGCGATATACATTCCACTATAGGGTAAAAGTTTCAGGGCTAAATTTCCCGCTTCTGCACCATAGGCTTTAATAAAAATTTCTAAGGTTTTTTGACAAAGATAGTCGCCTTCGGCACTCGCGTATTTTGAGATTTCTGCGGCGAGATCAATAGTTTTTTCTGGATGGGCTTGTTCCCGTTTCCATTGATGGTAAATTTCTCTGAATTGCGGAGACTCTTCGGTGTTTTCTTGTTCGCGTAAAAATTGATAGATGTTGACAATACCCATTCCTGAAACGACTCTTTCTACGGAAACTCGATCTAAGTTCCCCCGATTTTTGATATCGCGTAATAATTGAAATTCTAACTCGGAGCGAGGGGCAAAATCGGTATGGCCTCCTTCCGAGGGATACGTCTGATAAGCATTTCCGTGACGGATTAAAAATCCTTGCCCTAAACCTGTTCCTGCCCCAATAACCGCGATCGGTAAATTAGGTTGAGGATTCCCCGGTTGTAAGGTATAAATATCATCGGCAGATAAACCTAATACACCATAACCAACCGCAGCAAAATCATTAATTAAGCTCACATGAGGAATATGGAGGTTTTGCTCTAATTCTTTAGCACTTAAAAACCAACCCAAATTAGTTAAATCTGAAGTATTATTAACAACGGGGCCCGCAATACCAAAACAAGCTTTTTCTATGGTAGGAATTTCTCCTAATTTTTCAGTGGCTTCGGTGATAAATTTGTGTACTATTGGCACGAGATCGGGATATTCGGCACTGGGGTAAGTTTCTTCATGGAGAGTGGTTTGAGGTGGATATTCTTGTGTCTCGGTGGACACATCAGCACTGACAAGACGTAAAATGGTTTTAGTACCGCCGATGTCCCCGGCTAAGAGAATGGGCATAATTAGGTGACTCCCCTATTGGGTTAATGTTTATTTTCAATTATTTCATAATTTAGACATTAATCAAGATAACACTAAGGGAAATTCTCTATAGTGTTGCCTTTCAAAGGTAAAACTTGTGGCACAGGCATCTTGCCTGTGACGGGATCTGATCCCTGCATTTACCTCTCATTTAAAAATGCTATATCGTCTTTGTCGCCTGTCTTTTTTCCTCGTTTTTTTTGGCAACAAAATGTCTTTACTAAGTTGACATTAAGCCTAATCGTCCTTTTTTTTCTTTACCTATTAACGGTAAATTTGTCCCCCAATATGTTATCATAAAATGAGCGATAATATGACAATTACTTTGAAAGAAAATTTACGCCTTCATTTACAGGAAATTGTGCGAAAACGAGATCCTTATTTGGCTTCTGGTGGTTATTTTTATGTGAAAGAATACCTCCGCACGCAATTGGAAAAATGGGGGACTGTGGAAATTGATGAATTTCGCGTCCGTCACCAAAATCATCAGAATATTATTCTACATTTGCCTGCCCTTAATCCAGAGCTAAAGGGGAGACAACCTTTAATTTTAATTGGTGCTCATTATGATGCTGTACCCGGTACTCCGGGCGCTGATGATAATGCCTCTGGTGTCGCGGTTTTGTTGGAATTGGCAAGCGCGATCGCGACTCATCCTTTAAAATATCCTGTGCAATTAGTCGCGTTTGATATGGAAGAATACGGCTTATTAGGAAGTGAACATTATGCCCAAAAATTAAAAAGACAAAAACAAGAGATTCGCTTAATGATTTCATTGGAAATGTTAGGATATTGTGACAAAACATCGGATTCGCAATTGTATCCGAAGGGATTAGAATATTTTTATCCAAATCGCGGGGATTTTATCGCGTTAATCGGTAATTTAAGAACAGTTGTCGATATGATTAAATTAAGGGGAGTATTTCGCCGCGCGGGGAGTCCCTGTGAATTTTTACCTGTACCTTTACAAGGGAAATTTGTACCTGATACCAGACGCAGTGATCATCTCCCTTTTTGGGATTTAGGATATTCGGCAATAATGATTACGGATACCGCGAATTTACGCAATCCTCATTATCATAAACCGAGTGATACGATCGACACCCTTGATTTAGATTTTCTTACCCATGTTTGTCAAGGCTTAATTAATGGACTTCAATATTTATTTTAATCTGTCTTACCATGAAAAAGACGAATATATTATAATCATCATAAATTGGTGGGGAAGGTGAAGCTATGTTGTTGACAATTGCCCAAGAAGGAAATGTGGTTCTTAAAAATATCAGTTGGCAGGAATTTGAATATCTAGCATTTTTCAATGAGATGTAAATGTGGAACGGGCATCTTGCCCGTCACAGGCAAGATGCCTGTGCCACAAGTTTCATCTCTCAAAGGTCAACACTATATATGTTATAATCATCATAAATTGGTGGGGAAGGTGAAGCTATGTTGTTGACAATTGCCCAAGAAGGAAATGTGGTTCTTAAAAATATCAGTTGGCAGGAATTTGAATATCTAGCATTTTTCAATGAGATGTAAATGTGGAACGGGCATCTTGCCCGTCACAGGCAAGATGCCTGTGCCACAAGTTTCATCTCTCAAAGGTCAACACTATATATGTTATAATCATCATAAATTGGTGGGGAAGGTGAAGCTATGTTGTTGACAATTGCCCAAGAAGGAAATGTTGTCCTTAAAAATATCAGTTGGCAGGAATTTGAAGATATACTAATTGAGATGGGTGATAGCCGTTCCTCTCGAATAGCCTACGATCGCGGTAGTTTAGAAATTATTATGCCTTTGCAAGAACACGAATATTTTAAAGAAATTATTAGTCTTTTAGTACAAGACTTAGCCGATGAATTAGGTCTTTTACGAATGTCTAGGCTCAACGACTTGGAAAAGAAAAGACCTTTTAGCAGGAGTGGAACCTGATAACTGTTTTTATATTCAAAATGAACCATTAATTAGGGGTAATCTCAATATCAATTTATCTGAAGATCCGCCCCCAGACTTAGCATTAGAAATAGATATGACAAGTAAATCTCTAAATAGACAAGTAATTTATGCCCGTTTAGGGGTTCCAGAAATTTGGCGTTATGATGAAGGAATCCTGACAATTTATCATTTCCAAGATGGGGAATATATTGAGTCAGAGAGGAGTTTAGCTTTTCCCGATTTTCCCATTAAGGAAATTCCGGCTTTTGTCAAGGAAAATCTTAATGTGGGCAGAAGAGTTATCCGTAAATTATTCCGCGCTTGGCTCAAGAATCTTTCTTGAAATCAATTTTTATGTCTTGACTTTTGTGACAACTTGTGATAAGATATTCTTTTAAACTTCCTATTTATATGATCCTTCCTATTTATCGTGTTGTCCTGGGAGTCGCCTCACCCGCGATCGATGTATCCGGCGCGGGCTTACCAGTGTTTATGATGGCTTATGCAAGTATTGGTGAAAGTACCCCCGCGGAGTTGTATCGCAGGCCAGAACAACCTTTTTTGCCTAGTCTGCGTGAATCGGTAGGTGTCAAAATCGGGGTATCAAATTTTTCGGCTGAAACCCTCACAGGGCAAGAGTTTGAAGCCCCTCACCCGAAAAAACGATTCACGCAACGGCTAGAACCTTTACAGGGTAAGGATTTGCTGGAAAAATCTAAAAAGGGTATTGACAAGTCGATGGCTGGAATGGTACTTTCAGATCAGATTCACGAAACCGAACCTCGAAAACCAAATACACCAAGGGTTTCAGACCCGGGCGGTCGCAATGACACTAAATCCCTATTAGGGATTGAAACGGAATTGTCATCATAAGGATATGGATGACACCAAGTCGCAATGACACTAAATCCCTATTAGGGATTGAAACATGCAAACACCAAGTAATATTTCAGTCGTCAATGGTAAGTCGCAATGACACTAAATCCCTATTAGGGATTGAAACTTAGATATTTATATGGTGGATCTGTGATAATTGCATTGGTCGCAATGACACTAAATCCCTATTAGGGATTGAAACAAGGAATCGGTCTAAGAATTTATGAAAAAATAGACCGTAATGTCGCAATGACACTAAATCCCTATTAGGGATTGAAACCCCGATATTATCGCTTCGGCAATCTTTTCATTAGGAACCAAGTCGCAATGACACTAAATCCCTATTAGGGATTGAAACTTGCTATGGCCTCGCCCGTGCTGATCGCGATTCCGTCGCAATGACACTAAATCCCTATTAGGGATTGAAACTCCAAGTCCGGTCTGTCCATTCAATTTTAGTAGCGTCGCAATGACACTAAATCCCTATTAGGGATTGAAACCTGAGTCACGAAAACCCAGTACAGGAAAAAGTAGAGTCGCAATGACACTAAATCCCTATTAGGGATTGAAACGGAAATACACTTTGATTTACATGGTACAATTGCAGGTCGCAATGACACTAAATCCCTATTAGGGATTGAAACTTTAATACAATGAACGTGACGCCACAACACACTTATCGTCGCAATGACACTAAATCCCTATTAGGGATTGAAACCAAAATTTAACCATTTATGAATTACTACATTTAGAAGTTGGGTCGCAATGACACTAAATCCCTATTAGGGATTGAAACCTGACTCCATTTCTCTGTTTTGTCAAGTCTAACAGGTCGCAATGACACTAAATCCCTATTAGGGATTGAAACACGGAAGTCACCGTTGCTGGCGTAGCGCGTGTGTCTTGTCGCAATGACACTAAATCCCTATTAGGGATTGAAACATAGGGAAAGATTTTGAGGGTAATTGCATGGTTCGGGTCGCAATGACACTAAATCCCTATTAGGGATTGAAACTTTTTTCTTAGCTGATTCTGCCATCATTTCACCTTTTCAGGTCGCAATGACACTAAATCCCTATTAGGGATTGAAACAATCCTGTTGGGATTATTCGGACAAAAAAATATGATTGGTCGCAATGACACTAAATCCCTATTAGGGATTGAAACTTGATTTCCTCGAAATGATTACGGGAAAACAGGAAGTCGCAATGACACTAAATCCCTATTAGGGATTGAAACATTAGCTGAATAGGGATCGGAATTTAATGTTACGTCGCAATGACACTAAATCCCTATTAGGGATTGAAACCATTGTTTAATCAATGATCAAGAGTTTGCTGAAGAATTTGAGGAGTCGCAATGACACTAAATCCCTATTAGGGATTGAAACCGGGCGAAAGCTAAGGATGCCGTAGAATAAAGTGGGGCCCACGTCGCAATGACACTAAATCCCTATTAGGGATTGAAACTTGCCATCGACCAGCCTGATAGCTTTCTAAATTGGGATATTGTCGCAATGACACTAAATCCCTATTAGGGATTGAAACCGAGTATTTTCTGATGCTGAGATTTCACTTCTTCAGTCGCAATGACACTAAATCCCTATTAGGGATTGAAACTATAACCCCATAGGGTTTGCCACTTCTGTGATTAGTCGCAATGACACTAAATCCCTATTAGGGATTGAAACTACTTGCCGAGCGAGAACTCTTTGGGCTGCGTCAATAAGCCGCTCGTCGCAATGACACTAAATCCCTATTAGGGATTGAAACTCCCCCTTCTCCTGTTAGCTTGGCATACGACGAGTCGCAATGACACTAAATCCCTATTAGGGATTGAAACTTCGGCCCCCTCTCTATTGCCAATGCTCGATTTTCCATTGTCGCAATGACACTAAATCCCTATTAGGGATTGAAACACCCATTTGTCAAAGCATTCCTTGTCTGAATGCTCACCGAGTCGCAATGACACCAAATCCCTATTAGGGATTGAAACTTTCTTCAATCAATTCGAGGATTTCAAGGCGGCGTCGCAATGACACTAAATCCCTTTTTCCCATAACTATTCCTACATCAGCTTTTTGGCTATTTCTTACATACTAAGTTCGGTAAAACCCTAATATAGTGTTTCCATTGGAGAGGAGAAACTTGTGGCACAGGCATCTTGCCTGTGACGGGCTAAGGCCCGTTCCACATTTACATTTCACTGAAAAATGCTATACTCACAATTAACCTAAATCACGATAAGGGACTGAAAGGGTAAAGAGGGGAATGAGCCACAATTAACCGAAATCTCTATAATGGATGGAAACACAAATTTCCCTAAAATTCTAAAGAAAACCATAATTCCCACACAAAAATAGACATTTAACATGATTAATACTTCTCAACACTCCTGGCAATTTTGGATCGATCGCGGTGGTACATTTACGGATATTGTCGCGAAAAGTCCCGATGGACAAATTATCATTCATAAAGTCTTATCAGAAAACCCAGAAAGATATCAAGATGCACCCGTCGAAGGCATACGCGAAATTTTAGGTTTAAACTCAAATCAACCCATCCCCCCAAATACCATCGAAGTGATCAAAATGGGGACAACCGTTGCTACCAACGCGTTATTAGAAAGAAAAGGCGATCGCGTCCTTTTATTAATCACCAAAGGATTTAAAGATGCCCTAAGAATCGGATATCAAAATCGACCGAATATTTTTGCCCGTCATATCATTCTACCAGAAATGTTATATGAACAAGTCATCGAAGTCGAAGAGCGATATAGTGCCCAAGGAGAAGTATTAACCCCCCTGAAATTTGACTTTATTCCCGCGTTACAACAAGCTTATCAAGCCGGAATCAAAAGTTGCGCGATTATCTTCATGCACGGTTATAAATATCCCCAACACGAAAAAGAAGTCGCCCAAATTGCCCAAGAAATCGGGTTTACCCAAATATCAATCTCCCACGAAGTCAGTCCCCTAATGAAATTAGTATCACGGGGAGATACTACCGTCGTTGATGCTTATTTATCCCCCATATTACGGCGTTATGTTAATCAATTTAGTCGACAATTAAAAGGAGATTCACCCCGGAATTATGAAGAGACAGAAGGGGACTTAAAACTGATGTTTATGCAATCAAATGGGGGTTTAGTAAACTCGGCACAATTTCAAGGAAAAAATAGTATATTATCCGGTCCTGCGGGGGGAATTGTCGGCGCAGTCAAAACCAGTGAATTAGCAGGATTTGATAAAATAATCACCTTTGATATGGGGGGAACTTCCACCGATGTCGCCCATTATAACGGCGAATATGAGCGACAATTCGAGACAGAAATTGCCGGAATCAGAACGCGATCACCCATGATGTCTATTCATACAGTAGCCGCAGGAGGCGGATCAATCTTATTCTTTGATGGCTCCCGTTATCGCGTGGGCCCCGAATCCGCGGGAGCCAATCCTGGGCCGGCTTCTTATCGAAAAGGTGGCCCATTAACAGTCACAGATTGTAATGTTATGTTAGGGAAAATTCAACCCGAATTTTTCCCAAAAGTCTTCGGAATTGAGGGCAATTTACCCTTAGATGCAGAAATCGTTAAAGAAAAATTTAGTCAATTAGCAGCGCAAATTGGTGATAAGAGAACCCCTGAAAAAGTAGCCGCGGGATTTTTGGCGATCGCGGTAGAAAAAATGGCTAATGCCATCAAGAAAATATCATTACAACGAGGTTATGATGTCTCAGAATATACCCTTTGTTGTTTTGGCGGCGCTGGAGGACAACACGCGTGTTTAATCGCGGACGCGTTAGGGATGAAACAAGTATTTATTCATCCTTACGCGGGCGTTTTATCTGCCTATGGAATGGGATTAGCTGATGTGAGAGTGATTCGGGAAAAATCCTGTGAGCAAGTGTTAACTTCGGGTTTAATTGAGGATTTAAAGAGATTTTTAGAGGAGTTAGAAAGAGCCGGAAAGGAGGAATTGAACCACAAAGGCACAGAGGGCACAGAGAAGAGCCTTGAAGTGATTTATAAGGTGTATTTAAAGTATCAAGGGAGTGACTCGACTTTGAGGATTGATTTTTGCGAAAATCAGGGGGAAATGCAGGATAATTTTGAGCGGTTACATCGTCAGCGTTATGGTTTTATTATGGCGGAAAAAGCGTTAATCGCCGAAGCGGTTTCCGTCGAAGTCGTTGAAAAAATGAGTCTCCCCGAAGAGATATTAATTTCACCTGTTGAATCGAGTCAAAAAGTTTCTATTGCTCCTGTCACCACTATCCAAATGTGGACGGGGAATGTTTGGCAAGAAACTCCTGTTTTTCAACGCGACAACCTCACACCCGGAATGATGATTAATGGCCCCGCGATTATTATCGAAACAACGGGAACTAATGTGATAGAAGTCGGTTGGCAAGCCCAGTTAACTTGCCGTAATCATTTAATTTTAACCCGTGAGGCGTTTTCTCAAATCCGCGAGCAAAAGTCTGAATTACAAAATCGTCCCGATCCGGTTTTATTGGAAATATTTAATAACTTATTTAAGGCGATCGCGGAACAAATGGGAATCACTTTACAAAATACAAGTTCATCGGTAAATATAAAGGAAAGACTAGACTTTTCCTGTGCAATTTTCGATGAAAAGGGGCAATTAGTGGCAAACGCGCCCCATATTCCTGTTCATTTAGGCTCAATGAGTGAAAGTGTTACAGCCTTAATTAAAGCCAAAGGTGATAATATTAAGCCCGGAGATGTTTATGTTTCTAATAATCCCTACAATGGGGGTACTCATCTTCCTGATATAACTGTCATTACCCCTGTATTTGCCAATACATTAATCTCCCTTAAACCTCTGTTTTATGTAGCATCAAGGGGACACCATGCGGATATTGGTGGAATTACCCCAGGCTCCATGCCTCCTCATAGTAAAAGTGTCACAGAAGAGGGCATTTTGTTCGATAATTTTCAACTGGTAAGTCAAGGGAAACTACGGGAATCGGAATTATTAGAGATCCTCAATTCCAGTGCATATCCCGCCCGCAATATCCCTCAAAACTTAGCCGATTTACAAGCGCAAATTGCCGCAAATGAATGCGGGGTGAAAGAACTTTTGCAAATGGTAGGACATTATGGATTAGAAACCGTAAAAGCCTATATGAAATATGTGCAAGATAACGCGGAAGAATCCGTCAGACGAGTGATTGAAGTATTAAAAGATGGGGAATATATTTATCCGATGGATGGGGGCGGCCAAATTCAAGTCAAAATTACCATTGAGCCAGAGTCTCGCAGTGCCAAAATAGATTTTACCGGGACATCACCCCAACAAAATAACAATTTTAATGCTCCCGCGGCAGTGTGTAAAGCGGCCGTTTTGTATGTATTTCGTACCCTCGTTGATGATGATATTCCTTTAAATGCTGGATGTTTAAAACCTTTAGAAATTATCATCCCCGAAGGATGTATGTTAAATCCTAATTATCCTGCGGCAGTAGTAGCGGGAAATGTGGAAACTTCCCAAAATATTACCGATGCTTTATATGGGGCATTAGGAATTATGGCCGCGTCTCAGGGGACGATGAATAACTTTACTTTTGGGAATGCGAATTATCAATATTATGAGACAATTTGTGGCGGCTCTGGTGCGGGTGCAAATTTTCCGGGTACTGACGCGGTGCAAACCAATATGACTAATTCTCGTTTAACTGATCCAGAGGTGTTAGAATGGCGTTTTCCGGTGTTATTAGAAAGTTTTGAAATTCGCGCTAATAGTGGAGGTAAAGGTAAATATGATGGTGGTAATGGAGTCATTCGTAAAATCAAATTTCGGGAAGCAATGATCGCGGGAATCTTATCAGGACGACGCGTAATTCCCCCCTATGGCTTAAAAGGGGGAGAAAATGGCAAATTAGGTCAAAATTCGGTGCAACGCGTTAATGGTGAAATTGAGTTATTAGGAAGTACGGCTACGGTGGAAATGGAACCCGGAGATATTTTTATGATTGAAACTCCTGGGGGTGGGGGTTGGGGATGGGATTGAGGTTAATGGTGACATCCTAGGGAAACGGCACTGCCGTTTCCCTACCTGGGTTTTAATCCCTAATAAGGATTTCGCGATAAGGAATGGAAATTAAATAACTTGACTATTTGGTTAGTCAGGGAGCCTTTGAGATCGAATGCAGGCAAGATGCCTGCACTACTTTATTAATTTTTCATTCCTAATAAACCCGATTTCTCTATTTTATTGATGAAAACGTACCTTTGCTAATTCAGCGCCTAACTCTAACGCGGCTTTCATACTTCTGGCATCTGCTACCCCTTTTCCCGCAATATCAAACGCGGTTCCGTGATCGGGTGATGTGCGAATAAAGGGTAATCCTATGGTGGTATTTACGGCTTTATCAAAGGCCATTAATTTTACGGGAATTAACCCTTGATCGTGATATAATGCTAAGTATCCATCATGGGCATTATTCTCTAAACCATACCATGCTTTACCGGGTTTTACCCACAGGGTATCGGGGGGAATTGGGCCGTCTAATTCTATGGGATAAAGTCTCTTTCTTTCTTGATTAATCCAATCAATTAACCATTCTTTTTCTTCGGTTCCGATTTGTCCATTTTCGCCGCTATGGGGATTTAATCCCGCGATCGCGATTCGGGGATGTTCGATCGCGAAGTCTTGTTGTAAACATTCGACTAATAAATTGAGTTTATTGGTTAATAATTCTGGGTTGAGGGCATCGGGGACTTGACGTAGGGGAATATGGGTTGTTGCTAATAAACATCGTAATAACCAATTACTATGGGGCGATTTGGCGACAAATAACATCCCATAACGGTTAATCCCTGCTTTTTCGGCTAATAATTCCGTTTGCCCCGGATAATTATACCCCGCGGCTTTCCAATGGGTTTTCGCGATGGGCCCTGTTACGATCGCGTCAAAGTCTCCGGCTAAAGTATGGGCGATCGCGTTTTCCAGATAAGCAAAACTGAGGGCTCCACTGGGCGTGTTTCCTTCACCAATAGTAATTTGATTAATTAATCCCTTTTCTTCCACTTCTAAAATATTTAATTCCGAGGGGTTAATCATCTCTCCTTGATGCTGTAACCGTTGATAGATATCTAATAAAATTTGACGATTTCCGATCACTGTGACATGACAAGACTCTCGAAAAGCGCGATCGTTTAAAGCTTTGAGAATAACTTCAGGACCAATCCCCGCGGGATCACCCAAAGTAATCCCCAGACGTGGAAGTTGAGATCCCTTGAAATTGGGTAATTTTTTTGACATGAGCTGATTCTCCATAATTTGAGTCGCACGTTAAGCCCAACAATACAAGAGCGATTTTTTGTAGGTTGGGTTGAGGCACGAAACCCAACATCTTCCTTGGGTTTCGTGCCTCAACCCAACCTACGAATCTGTGGGTGAAGGTATTGGTGCATAAACCCGGTTTCTGCCATTTCTAATTTTCATGGCCGATGGGGCCCCAAACATATCAAAATAGGGAAAGACAAAACAACATAGCAAGTTAAGCATCAACCGCGTATGAAGTCTTCTGAGAAGTGCAAACGCCATATTTGGCGACGTTTCCTCACCTTAACCTTAACCCTAACCATTACCCTAATGGGTATCGTGACTTTTTACGCGTCACCCGCGTTGGCGAGTCTCAAAGACGATCACTATGATGGCACTATTTTCACTCTCTATGGTGGAAACGGCTCTTTAGTTCCCCCCAAAGTTACTCTTAAGGACTCTTTTCAACGTCAGAAACCCGCGTTATTAGTGTTTTTTGTCGATGATAGTAGTGATTGTAAACAATTTACCACAGTCGTCTCTCAACTTCAAGCTTATTACGGACGTGCCGCGGATTTTATTCCCCTTAGTGTTGACTCCCTTCCTCTGATTCCTTCTCAAGATCCGACTCAAGCTAGTTATTATTATAAAGGATCTGTTCCCCAAACGGTTTTAATTAATCAAGAGGGTAAAGTTGTCTTTGATGAATCGGGACAAGTTCCTTTTGAAAAAATTGATACTGTTTTCCGTGAAGTCTTTGATTTACTCCCGCGATCGGAGTCCATAACTCTCAAACGCCGTCAAGTTAATGAACTTAATACCGAATTAGTACAATAAAACCTTGATCATCCCTAGGGGAAAACCATATCCCCTAGGGAAATGCTTTTTTCTGAGTGCGTCTTGCCACTCTTTTATGCTAATTCCAGAATTTTATCCGGTTTTAAATTAACGCGATCGCGCTGATTCCCCCTGGGATAAATTTACGCAAAAGTGACATTTTTAGGAGGCGAAAAACACTAGAGTAATTAGAGAGAAACTAGGTGAATTTCGTGGTGCTGCCTATTCACGGAGCGGATATTAAGCTTGGGTGGTAATTTTTCTGTAATTAGCCACGATTTCCGAATAAGTGCCGAATAATTAAAAACAAGGCTGAACTCATATTTGTTGAGTAAGAGATGTGAGCTTTCCAGAAGATTCTTGAAAATTTAGGTCATGAAATGCCGCAAATGGGCAATTCTGAGAAGTTTTGTCATCAATTTTTTCCGAATTAATTGTGATCATTATCCCACCAAAACTGAAAGAACGATCGCGGACAATATCAATTACCGTTGGCTTTTGAGGGATTTTTTCCCCATGAAACAACCCTGGGGGCGAGGTGGGGATTGGGGAGTTAGGAAGGATTGAAGTTTCAGCCTTATGGTGGGTAAGTGGGAATAATTTGAGTATGCCATCGGAAAATATGGCAGTATTTCGTGGATCGGATGTATTATTTGCTACATTGAAGATTGAGGGAATTTACGCGAAATAGGATTAACTCCTATTACACGCGAGACTCTTCATCCAAAACCGCGATCGCTCCTTGTTTTTGAGATCAAGAGCAGGAGACAAAGGTTTTCATGTTTGAATTTTTCACTCTATCCACACCCTATGCAGTCTATCTTTCCGTCTTCAGAAGGCCCGCGCCCCTTTTTAACTTGGCAACTGATTATCGACTGGGCACAGGAACATTATCGCACTCGCTGTTTTAACAAGGATGAACGTATACCCGCCAGGCCTGGACTGTTATATTTAGTACAACGAGGCTCGGTACGTTTAGTGGGTACATCTGAAGTCAGTCTGACAACGGGTAAGATTTTGAAGGGATCGCGCAGTAGTTCCGATGAGGGCTTTTTAGGCTTTGTGGGCGCGGGGCAACCTTTTGAGCTCCTGACGCAATCTCCTTTTGTTTTACAAGCTTATGCACACACTGACCAAACTTGTGTAGTGTGGATGTATTGGCACGATCTCGATAATTGGCCTCATTTTCGTCGAGAAGTGTTGGACGCGTTTCGCTATCAACATCAACGTAAGTTATTATGGTTAAGCACTTTAGGTCAACGTCGGACTATTGATCGTTTGTTTGGTTTTTTGCGATTGTTGATTGAGGAGTATGGGGAACCTTATATGGATGCAGCTCAACCGGAAGTGATTTTAGGTTATCGTTTACCTTGGACTTTAACTCATGCACAAATTGGTAGCGCGATCGGTTCAACTCGTGTTACGGTAACTCGTTTAATGGGGAAATTACGTCAAAAGGGTTTAATTTCTAGTTCCGATGATTTAATTTGTTTGCCGACACAATTGAGAAATAATTAAGCCTACATCTCTTTAATTTTTAGGGTTGGTAATTAATTGATTATTTCCCGAAAGTTCTCCTATTTTTTATGCGAATTATGAAGAAACGGGTTGTATTTTGTGACTTCGATGGTACTATTACGTCCTCAGAGACGTTTGTCGCGATGTTGAAGCATTTTGCACCGGAATTATATGCAGAAGTAATGCCGGATATTTATGCTTTGCGAGTAACATTACGCGAAGGAGTGCGAAAAATTTTGGAGTCAATTCCGGCGGAATCTTATCCTGAAATTATTGAGTTTTCTCGTTCCCAGGTAATACGTCCGGGTTTGGTAGAATTTTTTGATTTTTTGGAGACTAAGGGGGTTCCTTTTGTGGTGGTTTCGGGGGGGTTACGGGTGATGGTGGAAACGGTTTTGGGGGATTTAAAGGAACGGGTTTCTGCGATTTACGCGGTGGATATTACCCCTGATGGAGGTTATTTAAAAGTTGATTCGGCCTTTGAAGGTGATACGGAATTGATGTCTAAGGTGGATGTGATGAATCTTTATCCTGGGGATGAGACGATCGCGATCGGTGATTCCGTTACTGATTTCAACATGGCGATGGCCGCGTCTGTTGTTTTCGCTCGCGATCGCTTGGCAAAATATCTCGATGATCGTCAAAAGTCTTATATTCCCTGGCATGACTTTTTTGATGTTTTAAATTATCTTTCAGAAAGATGGCAATAATAAGGGGGAGCATCTCAAATGTGCAAAAAAAACTGTAGTGGGAGCGGAGAGCTCCCTATTAGATCCCGCCGGGAGCTCTCCGCTCCCACTACCAATTTACGTTTAGGAGATGCTCCCTAATAAGGTGTTAAGTATTAGGTGTTATTTCGATAAGTAAACAAGAGAGATTCGTGAAAAAAAATTGGCGTAAAAAATGGGAGATTGAGAAGTTTTTAGGGTGGCGCGATCGTCCTTTAGAAGAAAATGATGAACAATGGTTTTATCGTTTTTGGGTGACATTATTTTTAGGAGGACAGGTTTTTTGGCGAATTTTTCAGGGAAAAATTGACCGCGGAAAAATTCTGGAACATTTAGTCACAGTGGGATTAGATTCGATTAAATCAGTGATATTAATAGCTTTTTTCGCAGGGATGATTTTTACCATTCAAACCGCGAGGGAATTAATCAGATTTGGCGCGATAGCATCCCTGGGAGGTGCCTTTGCCTTATCATTTTGTCGAGAATTAGCACCTGTTTTAACCGCGGGAATTGTCGCGGGACAAGTAGGGAGTGCTTTTGCCGCGGAAATTGGGGAAATGCAGGTAACGGAACAAATTGACGCGTTATATATGTTAAAAACTAATCCGGTGGATTATTTAGTGATTCCCCGTGTGATCGCGTCTTGTTTAATGTTACCAATTTTAACGATTTTTGCTGTAGTTTTAGGGATTTTCGGAGGGATGTTAGTGGCATCCATTTTTTATCATTTACCTTCGGATAAGTTTTTGGAGTCGGTGCGTCTTTTTTTGCAACCCGCGGATTTATTTCTAGTGGTAATTAAGGGGTTTATTTTTGGGCTAATTATTGGAATTGTGGGATGTGGTTTGGGGTTGACAACGACGGGGGGAGGAAAAGGGGTAGGGCGATCGGCGACAGCCGCCGTGGTAACTTCTTGGATTTTGATTTTTATCGCGGATTTTGTTTTATCGTTATTGATGTTTCACGAATTGGCTATTACTAAGGGATAGAAAGAGCGCGATCGACGGTAAGAAACCCGGTGGGTACTATCTATCATCAAAAATCAAGGGGATAGAGGGCGCGATCGGGTTTTTCCCTCTAACGAGTAGTCTATAGTGTTTCCATTTCAGAGGTAAAACTTGTGGCACAGGCATCTTGCCTGTGACGGGCAAGATGCCCTGCATTTACATCTCATTTAAAAATGCTATATAATCAAACAACAAACCCTGGGCGAATTATTACGGTTTATTTTGATAGAACTCAAAGAAACAGATTATGAAACTACATTTTGATGAAAAATCAGATGCTCTTTATTTCCGCTTATATGACTCAAAAATTATCGAATCAGAAGAAGTACAACCGGGTATTATCTTAGACTTTAATGAATATAATCAAGTTGTTGGTATTGAAATTTTGGGAGTCAAAAATAGAAGACCGGGCGGTTGAAACCGCGTCTACACAGACGAAACCCGCCTGCGCGGGTTGAATTTCTTCAGTGTAGGGGCGAATGGCATTCGCCCCATCAATCTAATAATAAAATATACAATTAATTTTGTGTAGGTACTTAGCTCTTTGATCTCAATAATTTGAGGTTAAGAAACCCGGTTTTTCTCTGGTGATTCGCTTTTTTCTCTCCAGATATCGTACTTGTTTCTATTCAATCAGACTAACTTGTAATTCCCTAATCTCTGTGATATCTCCAATTTTACCATTCTGCTCAGGCTTAACTGTTACCGCCAAATGAAATCCTAACTCCTCCAACAAATTTTGCAGACAGAAAAAATCGTCACTCTTAGTTTCTGACAAAATCAAAATCATACGATCGCGAACCTCATAACGCGATCGCGTGCTTTATCGGGAGCATCTCATTTTGGTCAATGGGTAGGGACACGGCAGTGCCGTGTCCCTACTCCCATTGAAGGGGCTTTACCATCAGAAACCCCGAAGCATTTTAGCTAATCTTCCACAGCACCTAACGCTTTTAGGGTTTCTTTTTGAGCCTCTGTTAACCCTTTTGTTCCTGTAATATTCATGTCAGAATAGGCATTGGGCACAATCAACGTTTTTAAACAATTTCCGGTTTGAACTTCCCCAAACTTAATCGTTCCATCTGAACTCCCACTTATGATAATTTGACTATCAATATGAAAAATAACGGATGTAACTGTATTGGTATGTTCTTTTAAAGTATGTCCACATTTTCCTGTGGTAAAATCCCATAGTTTCAACGTACAATCATCACTACCACTGGCTATTTTTTGACCATCAGGACTAAAATCAACTGACCAAACCCAACCCTCATGTCCTAACAGTGTCGATCTACATTTTCCGGTATTCACATCCCAAATTTTTACCGTTTTATCCTCACTCCCACTGGCTAAAAAATGACCATCAGGACTAAAGGCTATTGACCTCACTTTATTTTGATGTCCTTGTAAAGTCTTCAAACATTCTCCCGTTTCAATATCCCAAATTTTGATAGTTTGGTCATCACTTCCACTGGCTAAAATCGGATAATTGGGATGAAACGCCACCGTCCAAACCCAACTTTTATGTCCTTCTAAAACTTGAAAATCACCGGTTTTAATGTTCCAAACTTTTACCGTTGTATCTTGACCCCCACTTGCTAAATATAAACCATCGGAACTAAAAGCAATTGTCCAAATACCGCCTTGATAGTTTTGAGTCGGATATTTTAAGCATTTCCAACAGTCCCCCGTCTTCACATCCCAGAGTCTAATCGTTTCATCATCACCACTACTGGCTAGGGTTTCACCGTCGGGACTCAACGCGATCGACCACACCCAAGCAGTATGTCCGATTAATGTTTTTACACACTCTTGTGTTTGACTATTCCACAGTCTCACTTTATGATCTAAATGACCACTCGCGAGCCTTTGAGCATCACGACTTAAAGCCATACACCAAACCCAATTTGTATATCCCCAAAACGTCTTAATACATTTACCCGTTTTCCCATTCCAAAGTTTAATAATTTGGTCATTATCTCCCGTCGCGATCGTTTGATTATCGGGACTAAAGGCTAAGGCACGAATACCCGTTTGATGGTGTTTTAAAGTAGCCCGACATTCTCCCGTTTCTACCGTCCAAAACTTAACCGTTGAGGCAAAATCTCCACTCGCCAAAGTTTTACCATCGGGACTAAAAGCTAAAACTTTAATTTCCTTTTGATGTCCTTTGAAAATTTGATAACACTCTCCCGTTTCCACATTCCACAGTCTAATAGTTTTTTCATAACCACAACTAGCAATAATCTTACCATCAGGACTAAAGGCTACACACCAAATCGCATCTTCATGTCCGACAAACGTTTGTAAACATTTACCCGTTTTCACATCCCAAAGTTTAATCGTTTTATCATAACTTCCACTGGCTAAAATCGGACGATTGGGACTAAAAGCCACACTTAAAACCCAAGCGTTATGTCCTTCTAAAGTTCTCAGCAATTCACCATTATTGGCATCCCAAAGTTTAATCGTTTTGTCATCACTCCCACTCGCGATCGTTTGATGATCGGGATGAAAAGCCACGGTCCAAACCCAATGGGTATGTCCATCTAAAGCCTTCAATAATTGACCGGTTTTCACATCCCAAAGTTTAACGGTGTTATGTAAACTGCTACTGACTAATTTTTGACCATCGGAACTAAAAGCTAGGGAAACTGTCCACCATTTATGTTTTCCAAATGTCAAGATGGGTTGTCCATTTTCTGGGTTTAATAACTGAATATAACCCTGAGAATCTCCCGGCGGCTAAAAGCTTGCCATCGGGACTGAAGGCTAAAGCATGAATGCCTCCGAAAGATTGAGTAAAAACGGTGTTTTTGAAATGACAGTGAGACAAATCCACCTGATGTAGGTTAATGCCTTTTAGGTTAGCTTGCCAAAGGGTGAGATGAGAGAAATTATAACCTTTAAGATTAGTCTGTAAATGGCATAATAGATTGATGAGATTTCCCCCAATATAACCGGGGGTGAGGGGATTTTTTTCTTGGGTTTGGCAGAGAATTGATTTTAAATGGTTTTCTAAATTGGATTGAGTTTTAAATCGTTCTAAGAGATATTGTTTAATGGGTTCAAGAATCACTCTAATTTGACTATGGATGACATAATCTTGAGCTTGTGCTTGCAGTAAGGCATGGGTATTAAATAGTGTTAATTCTTTTGTTTCTAGTTCTTCATTAATTTTATTAATAATTTTTTCTGTGACATATTCCATTAACACAGGTTGCAGGGTAAAGCGTTTGTCCTTCTCACTTTTTTCTAAGGGTAATTTTCGGTTTAATGATTGAAGATTATCGGTTAAATTTTGTTGAGAATGGGCAGAAACGAGATAGTCTTTTAATTCTAAAACAAAAATTGGTTCTCGGACAAGAGCCAACCAGTACAAAATTTCTTGTTCCTCATCGGATAAGCGATGAAAATGCCAATCTAATAATTCCCGAAGATGAGAAAAAATCTGTTTTCCTCCGTTTAAAAATTTAGTAATATCTCCCCCAAATACATCTTGAATATGACACGCGGTAAGTTTTAAGGCTAAAGGGTTGCCATTATAAAATTCTATCAATTCTTGCCATTCTGTCTCGGAACCTGAAAACTGATTCATTTGTTCAAAAATTTGCCTTCCTTCAGAAATCTTTAACCCTCCTAATGCCAAAAAACGCACAGGTTGATTTTTACCTGTGAATCTTTCCAGATGACTAATTTTTTCTCGACTGGTTAACAGTAAACAACTTTGATGGGGAACTTCAGCTATTTTTTCTAATAGTTGTTCATAATCTTCATAACCGGGTTGATATTTTCTCCCGACATTTCCTGGGGCTAAGATTGTCTCAACATTATCTAGGATTAATAAATACCGATGTTCTTTTAAATAAGATATTAAAAGGGAGATTTGTTGGTCAATTCTGTCGGGTAAATCGGTTTTTTCTTGGTGAGAGAAAAATTGAATCCAATCCCTGAGAATCTCGGTGACAGGAGGAGCATTCAAGAGCGATCGCCAAATGATGCCCTCAAATTCGCCTTGAATTTCATGAGCTAATTTCAAGGATAAATCGGTTTTCCCGATCCCACCTTTGCCTAATTTAACGGATATTGCGGTTTTTCCGATGCCTCGCATTCCGATAATGGCAATCAGTCGGGCGCGATCGTTGATAATCCATTGTTTGAGGGTGTCTAATTCTCCTTCTCGTCCCCAAAAATTAGGAACATCGGGTGCTTCTCCCCAATCTTGAGAGGAATTAGATTGTTTATCGAAAGAAGAAGACAGAGGAGAGAGGTGTCGCTCTAACACTTCTCGGAGATGAATTTTTGTGACTTCTTCACCAAAGACTTTACTCAGAAATCGCCAGAGTAAAGACGCTTCTTTTTTAATGCTGTTTGGGTTTCTATATGCAGTCTGAGCAATCTTAATATATCGCTCTTGATTCAAGGCTCCCCGCAGAATATCAACTTGAATATCTTTGAGAGATTTTCCCGTTTTGGTATAAACAATTTGACTGACAAGTTCAACGATTTTTTCAGTGTTCATAATAGGCAGGATATTGAATTAATAAATGGTAGTGGAAACGGACTTAATTCCCTACTGCATAAGTATTAAGACCAAAAACCATCCCCCCTAAAAAAAGGGGGGAATGGGAAAAGTGATCCTTGGGGGTTAGGGGGATCTGGGAACGCGCCTACTGCCCTACAGAGGGGGCAAGGGCAGGAGCCGGAGCCTGTGCCTCAGCAGACAGAGAAATTCTATGTATCGGCTTAATTTTACCTTCGGTGTCACTTTTTGGCAACTTTTTTGGCAACCTTTTTGGCAACTTTTGTTTCCTGAGAGGGTGTTAATGTACTGACATGAGCAATTTGGCTCGTTTACTGCCTACGCGGAATCGCGAAGAAACCGGGTTTTTTCCACAAGAGTGACTCCTTAGGAAGCGCAAGTTACGCAAAAACCCGGTTTCTGATCCCACCCATCGTGAAGAAAGCGGGTTTGTCCAGAAAATGACTAAACCCAAATTCCTCAAAAACCCGGTTTCTGATCCCACCCATAGCCAAGAAAGAGGAATATTATGTCCACTTATGCAAAAAATAAATTGACCCTTATTTCGGCCATAATCTCAGTTATTTCTTCCCCTTTGATTGCTAATTTACCTGTATTAGCTAAGTCGAGTATAAGTAATCATTCTGAGCTTAGAGAAGTTTCCTCAGAAAATTTACCTGGCTATATTATTGCTCAGTCACGGTATGCTTTTACTGTTACAGACATATATTCTGGCACTAGAAATATTAAGCTCAAAAGTGCTTCCACAGGGAACGAGTTTGATGTTTACTATGCCAGTCCAATTGGTGTGCGAGTTGGAGATGTAATTACCGTCATTATAGAGGATGATCGCTGGATTACACTGATCAATGAGCGGACAGGTAAGTCTTCAGCAGTTACAAGTGTTAGGCGGATATAGAGATCAGAACAATTGCTCGATAGTTGAATAATTGTTCTGACATCAAATTTTACTACTTCACAAGTATTACTGGTTTTAACTCAGTAACTCATGATCATCATTATTGCAACTGAGTTATCAGTAATTACAACTTTTTTAACGCATCTCCCTACAAACAATTCAGGAGTAACATCAATTATGACATCCAATACTGTATTTGATTTTCTGAAAACAGCCGAAAGTGAGGATAACAATATTACTTGTCCCGCTTGTGGTTCTCTCATTGGCATCAGAACTCAAGGCTATGAAATGATTTTGACGGATAACTTACGCTTAGAGTTAGATGGTAATATTGCGGCTCTACGGCTTTTCTTAGAACGGCTAGAAATTAAATTAGAACAAAGAAATTTGTTATTAAAACCATCAACTGATGGCCGTTATCCATACAGTCAGGAAAGAGACTTTTTTTCCGACGATAAAACTGTTGATACTGATGATGAAGACGACGAAAACAATGATGAAGTTCAAAATCAACGAGAATTATCTCATCGAGGTATGTATCGAGGTATTTTAGGCAAAGATGCTGCGGAAGACTTTGTTCAGAAAAAATTAGATTTTTTTGAGCAAATTAGAAATTATGATAAATTTCCACTCAAAACAGAAACAGACCAAGAAATAATGGATCGAGAATGCAAATCTTTGCTGCGTGGTATAGAACCCCGTTCTCTAATTGGTACTTTGATGGATTTAATTTTTGATCAAAGAAATGTCTTTGAATGGATGAATGAAATTGCAGGAGAGCCAGAGCGGAAAAAACTAAAACAACTACTCCATGAAGTTTGTCCTACCATTCAATGGTACTTGCAGAAGTTAGAGGAACTGCATAGTAAAAAGAAAGATGATGAAGGATTACTAAAAGCTATTATTAGAGGGCAATTTGTTTTAGCAATAGTTCTGGGACACAAAAGTACGAAATGTGATCTTTATGGACTCAAAAAAATCTCTATCGATCATAATGTGCCATTTACTTTACCTCGCCAGACTATTATATCATACCGTAATCTACTAGAAATTCTTGACTCCGAAGTGGTATTAGGTAATCCCAAATTGAGATTATCAGACAATTTCCAGAAATTGTTAAAATCTAGTAAAGAAAAGATTTTTAAGCAACAAAACGCACAAAACGTATCAAATATTCCCCAAACGGCTACTAACCCAAATAGCGAAGAGCAACTGGAAGCGTTAGTTAGAAAACTTGTTAAACAATGGGGTCAAGAAATTTATAAGCTAGTCAATTTCTCCTGTACTGGACCTTCAGGAGATAATAATAAACGGTGCGGTTGGTATCCCAAAGAAAGCGAAACTAACTCAATTATCTTACTAGGAAGTCCGGGTACAGGAAAATCATGTGTTTTACTGACAGGATTAGTTTCTTTTTTCGATCATGTACAAGTTTTGGGAGCAACTGTAGCCCTTGACTTACCAGATGATCGAGAACGATTACAAAAACTAGAAAAAGATTACCGTAATGGGCTGATTCCTAAACGCACAGAAACAGGTTCTAAAACCAGTATTAAACTATCTGTGCAGTTTCCTGAAATTGGTTCAAGTAATTTCAATAAAACTCACTTTGTATTCACGGATATAGCTGGAGAAGATGTGGCGCGTAGTTTGACGGAAGAAGGTTCTCAACCTTGGGTGCTGAGAATCCTGAAAAATGCCAATACAATTATCTTTTTCTTTGACTTATCTATTGAGCCTACGATTCGAGAAAAATTAACTAAAACTCGCAATGCAGAAATTTGGAAGCCCGTTTCCGAAAATTATGAAGTTGTCAATAAATCACGGGAGGGTAACGCGGCGGTTAATCAGTTATATCTTTTGGAGCAAATCATCGGTGATTTAGAAACCCAAAGAGGTAATTTATCAGGTATAAATTTTATCTGTGTGATTCCCAAATCCGACCTCTATGCTAAAAAGGATGGAGAACAAGACCGATTATTTTTGAACAGTTTCTACGAAAAAATGATCAGTCTAGGTATTTTGGTACCCTCAAACTTTGATAAACAGGATGATGAGTCTTTTGATGGATTCTGTTCACTGGGAGGAACAGGGTATAACTTCAAGAGTAAAGACAATAAGGAGACTTCCAGTAAAAAGAGTAAAGTTTTACAGCAAAAAGACATCGGAAGGATTATTTCTGATGAAGTGCGTAAGTGTTTATTAAATATGGGTAATGCCTTAGGGGAAGATGCTGTTCCGGCTTTCAAAGAATCCCTAAAACAGTTGGGAGAAGTTCGGTTAATGCAAAGGTTGGAAGCTACTTTAGGGAAAGATTTTGTTTACTATTTAGCTGTTTCTGCTCTTGGTAAAAATCCATCAAAGATACAACAGGAAGGAAAATCTCAGATAGATGGTGTATTTAATCAGAAATTATCTGAATATGTTTTTATTTTACCCATTGCTCTAGCCGTTGCGAATGGAATATCCAAGCAACAACCTTAGACTAACAGAGTAGGGTTGTAATTAACTGCTGACTGTAGCTAATGATTACCCTATTCTTTAGAAAAAACCTTGAATTATTCACAACTTGTATACCCGATTTCGTAAAATTCACCAATTTAAGGAAACTTAAAATTAGGCTTCGTGCTCTAAAAAATATTTCCATGATAACTATAACCATTTTAGTCATTCTACAAAGTAAATTTTTTGGGGTAAAAGTTACTTTTTTCAACCTCAAGTTACCCGAAAAAACTCGCCTAATACTGACGCAGAAACCTGATTTATAGTAATTCCCATTAAAGTTGGAACTTCCCATTAGTCATAAAAGTTGGGTTTCACTACCGTTCAACCCAACCTACCTGTTTCATTCTTATTAGGAATTACTATAAATCCGGAAATATTCATTAATAGTGGCTTTTGTAGAAGGATCAATCACACAAAATACAGGAGGAATAAATGACGATTTTTTTAATGTCACGTCTATCAGTGCTCAAAAGTACGGCTGCAATTGCACTAAACCTTACTACAACTTTTCCAGCTCTGTCGAAGTCAATAGATAAATTACCACTACTTCCACAGGTTCCCATTTTGATAGCTCAACAGAGAGATTGTACTCCTGTTAGCCCTAGCGAGTACATCTACGGAACCTATAAAATAACGTGGACATTTCAAGGACTTTCTTATGAAAGTGCACTGAAAATGGAAGGCGGTTCAGGGAAAATGCTAACCACATATTTCAATCCGAATACAAATAGTCCTGATGTTGTTCTGCAAACAATGGAACTGCGGAATTGCTCCTTTGGATTAGTTCTAGCTGGATACAATCCCAGAAATCCTAATACTCAAAGACCTCATTCTACTTATAATGCCGACAATCTTCTCATGAAAAGACAGCCAAATGGTTCACTTCTCATCTTTAATTGTGACGATGCTGGCAGTTGTTCCCCTGCAACTGTAAAACAAATTCGTTAGTTAGACGGTGATTAATTACCTTTTTAATTTAGAGAGGTTAAAGCAAATGGTAAAACATCAATCACTAATGGAGACCATCATAATAGGAGCATTGGCTCTCAGCAGTTTAGCTTTGAGTGCTAACAAACCGAGCCAAAGCCAATCAACTTTAGACTTTACTTATAGTCAGTGTACTTTACTCGCTCAAGAGAATTATTCATCCTTGGGGCGAAAAGTTGATTCTCTTGCACAAGAAAGCTTACTGGGGAGTGCCGGATATTTTCTGCTTGGTCGTGAAAGTTTACCTTTATGGAGACACTTATCTAATGAACAAAAGGGTAATTCGGGCGAACCCGCCCCTACAGGCCTGTAAAATCTGAGGATAAATTTGTAGGGTTAAGCGATCAATTCTGTCACCCACAGATAATCTTGATAAACCCGCCCCCACCACACTGTGAAACTACAATAATACACCGTATCGGGTTTTTCCTCCGCGTTTATCTGTGGTAAAAGAAGCGCGATTCCTTTGATGTCAATATCAATGTAGGCGCGATCGTGTTGGGCACGAAAATATCGCGATCTATTGGTTGGTGGGGTTGGGGCGGGTTTATATAATTTGTCGATGGGTGTCAAAGATTCGGGCGAACCCGCCCCTACAGAATTAACCAATTGTAGGGGCGGGTTAAGCGATCAATTCTGTCACCCACAGATAATCTTGATAAACCCGCCCCCACCGTGAAACTACAAGAATACACACGATCGCGCTTTTTTCCTCCGAGTTTATCTGGGGTAAAAGAAGCGCGATTCCTTTGATGTCAATATTAATGTGGGCGCGATCGCGTTGGGTCCGAAAATATCGCGATTGTTTTTTAAGAGGGAAAGCGCGATCGCGTTTTTCCCCTTCACCTCAAATCAAGATCAAATTGACAGAGATTAAGGAGGGGCGGATTCACTCATGCGATCAGTTTGAATCAAGGATTTTTTCAGAACCCGTGCCTAGAGGATGGAAAATTTTTGCATCCAACAGTATAATGAGTTATATCTCACTGATTTTCACCCCCGAAAAAATATGAAATCAGAAACCGTTAAAATTAATCCTGATGGAACGTTAGTTTTACCCGAAGAACTGCGTTTGCGGCTTCAGGATAATCAAGAACTGCAAGTGGCTTGGAATGATAAATTTATGGTTATCAATTATTCCATCTTGCCTCAAGAAAAATCAGAATTTGACTTAGACACAAAAATCAAACATTTTTTTAATCAATTAGATAAATTACTGGTTTTCAATGAAATTGATCCCATTACTCCCGATGATATAGAAACAGAAATAGCCGCTTATCGGATGGAAAAAAATTCTCAAAATCAATCATAATATGCGTGTAGTTATTGACACCAATACAGTGATTTCTGGATTTCTCTGGGGAAGTTATCCCCGCCCAATTATTGACTTAGTTCGGACTCAGGAAATTACTGTCTATACTTCTTCTTTCTTGCTTCAGGAGTTATCCGAGGTTTTAAGTCGCCCTAAATTTTCTCAACGAATACAAACTGTTATTGAAGAAACCCCGGAAAGTTTAGTTAATAATTATCGCAATTTAGTCAAAATTGTGGAAATTTATCAGGTGGAAAAAATTGTTATTAACGATCCTGATGATGATCAAGTTTTAGCTTGTGCTATTAGTGCTAATGCGGATTATATTATTTCTGGCGATCAAGATTTATTAACTCTAAAACTTTATCAGAATATCCCCATTGTCACGGCTAGGGAATTTATGAAAATTTGGCTGAGTTAATCCTGTAGGGTATCTTTCGACAGCCCTATTCAATTCTCACGGAAAATCTCCCTAAACCCGCCCCCCCAATGCGCGATACGGTTTCTGGAGAAGAAGCGCGATAGGGTTTTTCGTTTATCTGGGGTAAAAAAAGTGCGATTCCTTTGATGTCAATATCAATGTGGGCGCGATCGCGTTGGTCACGAAAATATCGCGCTGGCTATTGGTTGGTGGGGTTGGGGCGGGTTTATATAATTTGTCGGTAATTGTCAAAGATTCGGGCGAACCCGCCCCGATTGATTAACCAATTGTAGGGGCGGGTTAAGCGATCAATTCTGTCACCCACAGATAATCTTGATAAACCCGCCCCCACCCCACCGTGAAACTGGCTACAACAATCCACCGCGCTTTTTTCCTCCACGTTTATCTGGGGTAAAAGAAGCGCGATCGGTTTATATCAATGTAGGCGCGATCGCGTTCGTCACGAAAATATCGCGCTGGCTATTGGTTGGTGGGGTTGGGGCGGGTTTATATAATTTGTCGGTAATTGTCAAAGATTCGGGCGAACCCGCCCCGATTGATTAACGAATTGTAGGGGCTGTTTCACCCATCAATTCTGCTACCCACAGATAATCTTGATAAACCCGCCCCCACCGTGAAACTACAAGAATACACCGTATCGCGCTTTTTTCCATCCATGTTTATCTGGGGTAAACCAAGCGCGATTCCTTTGATATCAATGTAGGCGCGATCGCGTTGGTCACGAAAATATCGTGATCGTTTTTTTAGAGGGAAAGCGCGATCTATCTTTTGATTTTAAGAGTTAGAAAGAGCGATTATGAATTTGCTGCTACACTATATCCGTGTATGCTCTTAACAGATATAGTGGAAATGGTAAGAATTAAACGATTAAGAAATATGGAACAATTAACCGTCTTTCCTAATACTTGTGATTTAATTAAATAGTATTTACTCGGCGTGGTGAAAATCCTTGAAAACTATGGAGTTTGAATTTGACGAAAACCAAAGTAAAATAAATCAAGAAAAACATGGAATAGATTTTGTCGAGGCTCAACAGTTGTGGCGCGATCCCAACAAGATTGAACTTTTGGCAAAAACCGAAGATGAACCGAGATTTATGCTCATCGGCAAAATCGGTGGCAAACATTGGTCTGCTATCATTACCTATCGCCAGACTAACATAAGGCTCATCTCAGTTAGACGTTCTCGCACCAATGAGGTAAATTTATATGAAAGCTAAAGAATTAGACGAAAAGTTTGATAACAATGAAAACGTCCTTGAGTATTTCGATCTGACTAATATTAGACGACCGGGATGGGAAAATCAGGAATTAAATATAGAGTTTCCCCAATGGATGATACAAGCAATTGAACGAGAAGCTCGGCGATTAGGAGTCAATAGTGAATCTTTGATTAAGGTATGGATAGGGGAACGGTTAGAAAAACACCTCGCGGTGGCTGTGACGGATGAGTAACAAATAGTTTTGTGGTTTTTATTGGTAGGGCAGATCGATCCTTCGCCCCAGCAAGTGAGCGCGATCGCGTTTTTCTGGCACGTTTATCTGGGGTAAACCAAGCACGATCGCGCTTTTTTCCGGCACGTTTATCTGGGGTAAACCAAGCGCGATTCCTTTGATATCAATGTAGGCGCGATCGTGTTGGGCACGAAAATATCGCGATCTTCACAGATTTATATTGGCAAATGCTAACGAGTCCCGACATTAACCCCAGAAAAAATCATTGACATTGCAGCATCTAATTTGGTAAAATAAAATCACGATAAATTTAATCATCGAGGTATCCGATTTCTAGGAGTCAACAATTAACCTTAGAATTAAGCGACGAACTTTATGCTGTTTTACAACAGCAAGCTATGACTAAAGGTTTTTCTGTCGCTGAGTATTCAGTAGTATTCCTCACTCAACAACATCAATTAATAGCCCAGGCTAATTTACCAGATAGAAGTGACTCAAAAGAATCCAATCAACGGTTGCTTTCCTATGCGGGAGTAATTAGTCTGGGTTCCGCGACGCAGATAATGATAGCATAGATGCTGATTTAGCTAAAGCATATAATCACAACTTTTCAGATTAGGTAAAATTATGCTAGTTGATACATCAGGTTTACTTTGCTTTCTGCATCGAGATGAACCGGAGCATCCTAGAGCAGTTCAAATTCTCACTAATATAGCAACCGAGAAGACGGTTAGGACATCGTTTTTTGTTGGGTTTCGCTACGCTCAACCCAACCTACAATTAAAGTAATTAGTAGCTTGGGTTAAGCGAAAGCGCAACCCAACACTAATATAGCAACCGAGAAGACGGTTAGGACATCGTTTTTTGTTGGGTTTCGCTACGCTCAACCCAACCTACAATTAAAGTAATTAGTAGCTTGGGTTAAGCGAAAGCGCAACCCAGCACGAACCTATTATAGCACTTAATCATAAGTCTTAACACGGGCGACTGCTATACTAAACCGCGTTGGCTAATCCACAACTACATTTTAGCTGAATTAGTTGCCTTGGCTTTAATTCCGCGTTTGCGACGCGATACTGTAATATCTTATGTGTTAGAATTGTTGGCAAATGATTATGTAGAAATAGTCTGGGTTGATGAAAAATTACACAGAGAAGCGATCGATTTGTTGTTAGCTAGACCCGATAAAACTTATTCGTTATGCGATGCTGTTAGTTTTATTCTAATGCGTCAAAAAGGTATTCGCGAAGCACTAACAACTGATAAACACTTTGAACAAGAAGGATTTATTGGGAGCATTTCAAATTTGCCAAAAAAACTGTAGTGGGAGCGGAGAGCTCCCTAGGGATCTAATAGGGATCTCTCCGCTCCCACTACCAATTTACAATTAGGAGATGCTCCCGATTTATTCGCCTGCTATAAGGATATTCAGTTATCGATCGCGTCAAAGATTGTAGTGAATTAAGATTCTAGGAATCAATAGACAATTCTGTGACTTTCCCAAGCTAAAAATCCCCCATTTTTAAGGGGTTGGGGGATCAAGGCCGCTATTTTGCAAGAGGTCTAATTACCTCCTTCTCAATTATTCCCAACCAATCAGCCGATTAATGGCTGTTCGGATCGATTCCCGCTTCTCGCAGTAATTGTTCTAAACGTTTAGCCCGTTCCCGTTCTTGTTGCAGTTGTTGTTCAGCAATAATGGCGCGGTTTTGGGTGGCTAAAATCCGCTCCTCTGGAGTTAAATATCTTTCCCCTTTGTCATCATACCAATATAACCATTCTCGGCGAATTCCTTGATAGGTTCCCTCCCCTCTACCCAGGCCTAAATTTATTTCTGATAACCACACAGGTTCACCGCTTAATAATTGATATTCTCCTGAGACAAGTCGATACACCTCTAAGGGGGGTTTTCTTTTCCGCAATGGGTTATAAATCACATAATATAGGATTCCCAGTCGAGCATATTCTGTTTTCTTGTCCGTATATTCTCCCCGGCGAGTTTGGGAAACTACTTCTAATACCATTAATGGCAGTTTTTGTTCTTCCCATAACACATAGGATAACCGTAAATCTGAGTCAATAATTCGGGGAACTCCGATACTGAGAAATCCATCGGGGACGATCGCGGGTTGATGAGGATCGTAATAAATCCCCATATCCACCCCAAAAAACCAATCCATTTTCTCTGACCAAATTAATGCCAGAATCGCTTCAAGGAGTCCAGGAATCAGATGTTGTAATTGATTATCCACAGGTGTATCATCAGAATCGGGTAAATCTTCAGCTCCAGGCAAGCAATGTCTAGGATTATATTCTAGTAGCATAACCTTTAAAACCGTTTAACGTTATGTTTATTTTAGCATAATCAGCAACCGGGTTTCTTAATTTCATCTTTGTCCCCAGACAAAACCGCTCGTAGAAACCCGGTTTCTCTTCAGAGGCGATCGCCACCAGGGAGAGTCAGAAACCGGGTTTCTTAATCCCATCTCTGTCCCCAGAGCCAAGTGATCATAGAAACCCGGTTTCTTTTCACCTGAACTCGCGCTTTTTTCCTCCACGTTTATCTGGGGTAAAAAAAGCGCGATTCTGCCAAGGGCAGATGCTGAATCGCGCTTTTTTATCTTGCCCTAAACACTGGCATAATGTTTCGCGATTAACTCTCTAACTAACGGTAATAACTCTAAAGGAACTTGAACAAACGCTTGCTCTTGATTATCAAACGCGGCTTCATCTTCTGCTACCGCTTCATCTTCTGACTGTCGATCGTAATATTCGATCGTTTGGCGCACTCGCTTTTCATCCCAACCCAAGGGAAATTGATTTTGTGTTGCCATATTTACCTACTACGTTGTCGGCGTTTATAAGCAGTTAAAGGTTTACCTGTTAACTCATAAGCTGTGATGATAAAAGCACTATCTAACTCGGGTTCAGGAACGTAAACGATCTTAAGATAACGACCATCTATAGTTTGACCAATAGCTACCCGCGTACCTTCACGCCCCAAACGATCCTCACCTGGCTTTCTCAGTATATCCTCAACTTCTACCTCATTAACTCCATGCTCATAGATATGAGGTAAATCAGTTTCAGGATCTATATAAAAGCGCAAATTCATACATTAATTATTTTGTTAAACAGATTAAACCCAATCTAATATAACATAAAAAGGAGAATGGCGATCGCTTTATATTAATCTAGGGGCGATCGCGTTGGTCACGAAAATATCGCGATCATTTTTTGAGAGGGAAAGCGCGATCGCTCTTTTGGGGAAGGACGATCTCTTTTGCTGGGTAATACAACTTAGAGATATAATTTATATTATCGGTAATTCTCAAAACCTATGATTCAAGCTTTACCCAAACTCGTAAACTTCGAGGAATTTGTGGAGCGGCTGCCAGAAAATTCGGCGGTACGCTACGAACTACATAATGGAGAGATTGTTGAGATGGCACAACCCGTAGGCGAACACGAGGAAGTTATCAGCTTTCTTAGCATCGAAATTCCTGTTGAGATTAAACGTCTGGGATTACCCTACGGTATCCCCCGCCAAGTCATAGTTAGACCTCCTGAAAAAGACTCTGGTTATTTCCCTGATATCTTGGTGCTCAATCGCACAAATCTGGCGAACGAAACTTTATGGCAAAAACAATCTACCCTCAGTTTAGGTGCATCGATCGCTTTAGTAATTGAGGTTGTCTCAAGCAATTGGCGCGATGATTACTATTTAAAATATGCCGATTATGAGGAGATGGGAATCGCAGAATATTGGATTGTAGATTATGCAGCTTTGGGCGGACGCAATTTTCTTGGCAATCCCAAACAACCAACAATTTCTGTCTGTAACTTGGTTGAGGGTGAATATCAAATCGTTAAGTTTCGAGATAACGATCGCATTGTGTCGCCAATTTTTCCTGATTTGAACCTCACAGCAAACCAGATTTGTCAAGCGGGTGCAGTTTAGTTTATTCTATTAGGATTAAAGTGGGGTGGGGCAGTTTTTTATAATTTGTCGATGGGTGTCAAATATGTTGGCGAACCCGCCCCGGAGCGGCCTGTAAAACATGAGGGTAAATTTGTAGGGTTAACCGATCAATTCTGTCACCCACAGATAATCTTGATAAACCCGCCCCCACTACACTGTGAAACTGGCTACAACCATCCACCGCGCTTTTTTCCGGCACGTTTATCTGGGGTAAACCAAGCGCGATCGGTTTATATCAATGTGGGGGCGATCGCGTTGGTCACGAAAATATCGCGATCGCTATGGGTTGGTGGGTTGGGGCGGGTTTATATAATTTGTCGATTGGTGTCAAATATCTAGGCGAACCCGCCCCGGAGCGGCCTGTAAAATCTGAGGTTAAATTTGTAGGGGCGGGTTAAGCGATCAATTCTGTCACCCACAGATAATCTTTGTAAACCCGCCGCCACCCCACCGTGAAACTGGCTACAACAATCCACATGATCGCGTCAATAAACCCCCCACGATCGCGTTTTTCCCCTTAACCTTAAATCAAGAGCAAATTGATCAGAGTTAAGAAGGGGGCGGGTTTTGTGAAGTGCTCGTTTTGCCTTAAAGATTTTTTCAGAATCCGTCCCTACAGAATTGGGGTGAAAAATTGATTAACTAAAGCACTTTTTTTCAACAACGACGCGATCGTGCCCTCGCTCTCTCAGATTCCTCTGTGGTGTTGTGATTCAATTGAAAAAAATCGCGCTTTTTTTCTCGCGATAGTCTCACCGAAGAAACCGGGTTTCTCCCCTGGCTCTTTGAGCTAAATAATTTGGGGTTAAGAAACCCGGTTTCTGGAGATCGCGCTTTTCCCCAAGAAACCGGGTTTCTCTGTGTCAGTCTCTTACCAACCTTGATTTAATAACTTAGGAGGTAATCTTAACTTAGGAAACCTATAAAAAGTTTCTCCATCCTCATCAACTTCTAACATAGCCGAGAAAATCTGTACCTGTCGCTCTAAATAATTTTGCGCGACTTTGGCATCAACCCGTGCCGCGGCAGCTAATTGAATCAAAGAAATCTCACTATTTTGAGTTTCCAGTAATTGATAAAAGGCATTATCTAATCGTTCTTTTTGTTTCTGGCTATTAATCATTTTCCAAATTAAAAAAACTAACCATCCACTCCCACCGGTTATTAATAAAAATTCCATAATAGCCATTTTTTTACCCTTTGCGTTTAATTAGAGATAAAATAGTGAATATTTTAGAGCCTAAATTATCATCACTATTTTCAAGTCCATTATATATTTTTATCGGATAGTAGTCAATGCCAACTTTCTAATTAAACATACCGAAAAAGGATGTTACCAGGAAAAACCTGGTAACAAAAAAGTCAGAAAAAAGCAGAAATTAAGAGGCAGTAGGTTGTACTAAATTGCCTGCGCCTTCCACTACTTTTGCTGAGATAATTTTATCCCCTTGGCGTAATTCACGCAAAACATCCTTTCCTTCGGTGACATAACCAAAGACAGAATAACGACCATCTAATAAATTAAGACCCGCGGGTGTTAATTCCGGTTCAAAGAGGAAAAAGAAGAACTGGGAAGAAGCATTATTAGGATCGCTTTCTGAGCGTGCCATAGCGATCGCGCCATAGGCAGAAAAAGGCAACACAGGCTGATCGCGATAACGGCCAGCATCCTCTAAGGTAATGCCATAGGTAGGAAGCTTATCGCCTTTAACCAAAACTTCCAAGGGAATATTGCGATATCGGCCAGTATCGGGGTTAACAAAACCCACTTCCGGTCCCGGTGGATCGCCCGCTTGTAAAACATAGGACTCCTCAGAACGAGTAAACTCTAAACCGTTATAAAATCGGCGTTCAACTAGATCCACAAAATTACCCGCGCTTACAGGGGCACTATAACCATCGACAACGAGGGTAATATTTCCCTTATCGGTTTCCATCTCAATAGTGGCACGCCCCTTTAATTGGGGGAGATTGGCGTATTGCTCTGGAACTTCAAAGGGAAAACCCTTAACCATTAACTTTTCGATCTGGCCTACTTTTGTCAGGACTTCCCCTTTAATGGGAATAACTTGCTCACGATCTTTAGCCTCAACCGCTTGTCGTAATTCATTAACCCCTTGGGTGATTTCAGTCAAGAGGGCTTCTCCATCAGACTTCCGATCTTCAGGAATACTTGCTAAAATCTCATCACGACGTGAAGAGAGGACTCTCGAAGCCTTGCCCAGATCACTATTGATGGGTCCCCAGCGTTTAGAGCGAATATGGTTGCCAATGTCTTCTAAACTGCTTTGTACTTCACGGATCGCGTAGTTATCAATGGGGAGGGCATAACGGAGAAGGGCACTACCATCGGTAATGGCATTTCCCTGGGGCATAATACTAGCCCGTTTTTCCCCAGCCCACGCCAGGGAACTGAATCCAAAGGAACAGGCGATAATGAGAAGGGCAACTAGAACGGTTTTGAAGCCGGCATCGGCTCTTTGAAACCAAACGTGACGGAAATGCTGCATAAGTTTAATATTGGTTGTCTTTCTGATCTTGTATCATGGCGATTGCTCTCTGAAGATGTCCCCTTTCTGCGAAAATACAGCAATCCCCCTCGAAAAGGGAAAAAATTCAGATTGTCAAACCCCGTAGGACGAGTTCCGTCCGAATTGACGCCTGTGGACTAGCAGGAGGAAACTCTCTAGGCAGAAACAGGAAGTGAACCTTCTAAGTCTCTAGTAGATTTAGCCAAGTTTCACAGAACGGTACAAAAAATGCCGATTGTTTAGAACAAAAGATGATATCTAGTAACGATTTTCGACCGGGTGTTTCCATTGAATGGAATGGTGGTGTGTGGAAGGTGATCGAATTCCTCCATGTTAAGCCAGGGAAGGGTTCGGCCTTTGTCCGCACCAAGTTAAAAAATGTCCAAACCGGAAATGTTGTCGAAAACACATTCCGGGCGGGTGAGACGGTGCCCCAAGCTACTTTGGAAAAAAGTACCATGCAACATACCTATAAAGAGGGCGAACAGTTCGTCTTTATGGATATGGAGACTTATGATGAAACAAGCCTCAGCGCCGACCAAATTGGTCCTCGTGTCAAATACCTCACGGAAGGGATGGAAGTGAATATCGTCCGCTGGGGTGAACAAGTGATGGAAGTGGAACTTCCTAACTCTGTCTGTTTGGAAGTTATTCAAACTGATCCTGGGCTGAAAGGGGATACCGCGACGGGGGGTAGCAAACCGGCAACCTTGTCCACTGGAGCCGTCATAATGGTGCCTCTGTTTATCTCCCAAGGTGAACGTATCAAGGTTGATACCCGCGAAGATAAGTATCTGGGGCGCGAATAACCGTCTTTGGGAGTGATTAAGGAAGAGGGAAGAAGGAAGAAGGAAGAAGGAAGAAGGAAGAAGGAAGAAGGAAGAAGGAAGAGGGAAGAAGGAAGAGGGAGGGAAGAAGGAAGAGGGAGGGAAGAAGGAAGAAGGAAGAGGGAAGAAATTTCTCTTTCCCCATTCCCGATTACCCATTCCCGATTACCCATTCCCGATTACCCATTCCCGATTACCCATTCCCGATTACCCATTCCCGATTACCCATCCCCGATTACCCATTCCCGATTACCCATTCCCCAATCCCCAGTCTTTCTTCTCCCTTGTTTAGTTAATCCTAGTGAATGAACCGACTGTGCAATTAGACATTAATCAACTTTGCGAACTGCTCACGACCTTTGACCAAACCAGCATTTCCGAGTTAACTTTAAAAAGCGCGGATTTTGAATTGATGGTACGCAAGGGCGTTTCTGTGACCGATCGCGCTATGACGGGTATTGAGCCCACGATTTACCCCGGTCCCTTAACACCAATAGTGACGACTCCAGCGCCGGTTACTCATCCTACCACTATCTCCCTCTCTGAAGCCGTCCCCAGTAAACCAGCACCCGCGACACCCTCTCCTCCACCGCCTCAAGCGGATACCAAAGGGGTAGCAATTGTGTCGCCAATGGTGGGGACTTTCTATCGTTCTCCCGCGCCCGATGAACCTCCTTTTGTCAATGTGGGCGATCGCGTGAGTATTGGTCAAACGGTTTGTATTATCGAGGCCATGAAGTTAATGAACGAGATCGAGGCGGAAGTCTCAGGTAGGGTTGTGGAAATTTTGGTACAAAATTCAGAACCCGTGGAATATGGTCAACCCTTAATGCGAATTAGTCCTGATTAGTATTAAGTTATTAATTAAGGATCTAAAATTCGGTGAGTTTGAATGAAGTCATCCCAGCCTGTGCCCATAGAGGTTGTGCAACAAGTGGCTGAATATTTCAGCGTTTTAAGTGAACCGATGCGTTTACGGATTTTGAACCTGTTACGCGGCGGCGAAAAGTGTGTACAAGAGTTAGTGGAGGCGACGGATACCAGTCAGGCGAATGTTTCTAAGCATTTGAAACTGATGTTGCAAGCTGGTATCCTTTCCCGTCGTACTGAGGGGACTTCTGCCTATTATCGCGTCAATGATGAGTTTATTTTTGAGTTATTCGAGTTAGTTTGCGATCGTCTCGCGACTCGTATTGAACAACAAGCTCGTCATTTTCGCACTTTGTCTTTCACCAATAAGGAATAAAGGGAAGGAAGAAGGTTAACAGTTGACAGTTGACAGTTGACAGTTGACAGTTGACAGTTGACAATCCCCAATCCCCAATCCCCCCTACTGAGGAAAATTCTTTTGGAAGTTAGCGCGGGTACTTGGTTGAGGAACTTCTAAGCCTTCACCGCCTAACATTTGTAAGGGTTTTCCTTCCACGGATATCCAGACTTTCCCATCGGGTTTTAAACTCGTCGCGGTATAAATAACTTGTCCTAAACGGCCGATCATGGAATTACTTCCCCCGCCCTGGGTAAATTCTTGAGAGAGATCAATATAGACACTATCTCCCTTTACCGTCATCGTGCGAATTTTTGTCCCTTTTGGTATTTCATTGGCAATATTACGATCGCGTGATCCTTTCAATAAATGGTTAAAGGCCTCTTGTAAGGTGACTTCTGGTGGTAAAGCTCTCGCGATCGTCACCTTAGTCGGAAATACCTCTAATTTGTCACGATTCTCTTTTAACCAATAAACTTCTACACTCCCTTCACTCCCTGGAGAAACAGACTGAGAAACAGTAGATCCCGACTTCTCCGATAAAGGGGTTGGTAAGGGAGAAGTTATCCCCGCAGAAGATGGAGGAATCGAAGTTTGTGTTTGGGAAGAAGACTCAGGAAAGGGAGAAATTCTAGTCCCTGAGCTCGGAGGGGGTACAGGAATCATCACCCCAGGAGACTCCCCAGGAGTAGATATTACCCCAGAGGAAGGAGGTATAGGAGGGGGTGGAGGAGTGGTGACACTTCTAGAAGAGACAGGAGGGCTGGTTTTGCCATTATTTAAAGTCAACCAAGTGATACCCCCTCCCGCGACTAAGACTAACCCACAGATACCCGCGACAGTGAGAATGGGGATACGGCGACTTTCTGGTTGTTCATTCATATTCATACTTTCCTCTTAAATTTAATTTCTTCTATTGGGAGCAGTAAGACACTTCTTCTCATCACTACATCAGTTGTACGCGAGATTTAGGAAAATAGCAAATAAGTAGTTTTATGAGATTAATTCTATACTAAGAACTATAGCAATCCTATTTTAATTGTAATATTTTTGTAGGGGCAATCCCCCCGTGGTTGCCCCCTTCTCCCCGTGGTTGCCCCCTTCTGTTGGGTTGGTACTCTGGCACTACCCCAAGGTGTTTACCACAACCTATTTAGGATTGCGATATTATAGCGCTACGCGAAGAAGTATTGACGTTCTTAATTGCACAAACCCTTGATTTTATGGCATCTTCCTTCTTCCTTCTTCCTTCAACATCTGCTATATCAGAAAAGGACGCGAAGACAAGATGCTCACAACCAGACACAAGTACGCGTCCATTTCTCTATTAAAATCTACTCATTGGCATTAATAGCTTTGTTGATTTTTTTCTTCCTTTCAAGAAATAAGTAACCATTTTGCCTTTGCCTTTTACTTCAATCATACCACGTTTTTCTAAAAAAAACTTATCCTTTAATATCTCATAAGTAACTTCTGTTACTTGAATACATCCGGGTATTCCCTGAGACTCCATGCGACTCGCGGTATTAACGCTATCCCCCCATAAATCATAAATAAATTTTTTAATGCCGATCACTCCAGCAACTACTGGTCCACTATTAATGCCCACTCGAATACTAAAAGATTGATTATGAATGGCACTTAAGCGACTAATTTCTTCTTGCATATCTAAGGCCATTTCGGCAATGGCTTCCGCGTGATCATGACGGGGAGTAGGAAGTCCTCCAACTACCATATACGCGTCCCCAATGGTTTTGATTTTTTCTAATCCATGTTTTTCCGCGAGTTGATCAAATGCGGAAAAAATATCATTTAATACATACACGACTCTTGAGGGTGAAAGACGCGCACTTAAGGGTGTAAAACCGACTATATCGGCAAATAAAATAGTAACATTTGTAAAGGTATCAGCAATGGTACTTTCGTCCTCTTTTAAGCGCTCGGCAATGGCTTCTGGTAAAATATTCAAAAGTAATTTTTCCGATTTATCCTGTTGCTCTTGTAGTTTGGATAAGGTTTCTTGTAAAGCATTTGTTCTTTCTTCGACTCGCTTTTCTAATTCTTCATTAAGTTGTTGAAGAGCTATTTCTGCCCGTCGGCGATCGGTAATATCAGTACCAATACATAATAATCCAGTGAAATTTGCTTCGGTGTCAAATAAAGGTTTATTGGACCAAGCTACCCATACTCTTTCTCCACTCTTTTTGATATTTTCATTTTCATTTTTGATATAGCGATCAGGATACTTTAAAATATATTTAATCATTTTTGCTAAATTCCGTCCCGCGTTATCTGTTTCCGGTACAATTGTTCCTACGGGAGATTTCCCGACTATTTCTTCCTGGGAATACTCAAAAAACTTTTCGGCAAATTCATTGAAAAATGTAATATTCCCTTCCTGATCCAATCGCACAATAATACTATTAGCATTTTCCACTAATTCCCGATATTTAATTTCACTCTGACGTAAGGATTTTTCTGCCAAAGTTCTTTCGGTGACTGTCGCTGCTAAGAGAAGGGCTGTAATTGTCATTACTCCCATAAATGTCTGTAATAATAAAATGGCTTGATTGAGATTTTCGGCTTTGGTAATAAAGGGCCCTCCCCCTTGGGATGCTCCCCAAATTGCTATACTAGACACGATAAAAGATGTTAATACAGCTCCTTTATGTCCGAATTGAATGGCTGCCCATATAATAAAAGGAAATGGTAAATATTCCAGGGGATAACGAGCGATCGCTTTATCTGTTGTCGCAGCAAATACTTCCCAACTCACCATGATTAAAGATATTAATAATACAGCACTAATAACTATTTTATTAACATCTTTTTTTACGATTGTTTTATCTGGTTTTGATTCTTTTTTATTCACCCTCAACATTAACACTAATGGAGTAAAAATCAGTATTCCCATTGAATCGCCCAGCCACCAATTCCAGCGAACGTCCCAATATTGACTCCAGGGAATAAGTTCTGCGATCGCGAGACGAAAGGCTCCTAATGTACAACTGATTTGAGTGGCAAAAAAAACACCTATTAAGACAAATTTAATCACATCAATCATGCGATTAAAAGAGGTATTAAACTGGAAACGTCTTAACCAAAGTACAGCACAAAAAGCTTGTAATCCTGAACCAACAGCCGCTCCTAATGCAAATGTTAATGAAGGTTTTAAACCGAGAATATCAAAGAAAAAAGCACCTAAAGATACCCCGGGCCAATATTCAGGACCAAATAATAGTAAGAAACCTTGGGCAATTCCAGCAGGGGGCCATACTGATGAACCTAACAGTTTGACACCGGGAATGGAAACGGCTATTTTTCCACTCAAAAAATACCCGATCGCGATCAGTGCTACTTTACTTAAATATTGACAATATCTCGTTTGAAAAAATTGCAAAAACCAATTTTTGGGATTCATGTTTGGTGGTTTTATTGAATAAGTCTCATTTTCTTTAAACAGGATGAGATTAATCAATTATTATGAAATTAATCTCCCTATTTAATAGGAGTGTTATCCTCAGAAAACTTGAGAAATTCGTGATTTTTAACGAGATATTGTTGCACAGATATTTCCGAAGAATAACTAAGACTAAATTGGTGTTATTTTCCCTAGAAAACTTTAGTCTCAGTATCCTGGTTAATGAGAGAATAGATACAGGCAGAGATACAGGCAGGAGGGATACAGGCAAGGGATACAGACAGGAGGGATACAGGCAGGATGCCTGTACTACTTTAAATTAGTGATAAGGGTTTTTACTAGGGAGGCATAAATAAACATACAACAGGGAAGCACGGGGGAGCATCTCAAAGAAGGAGGGATCTAATAGAGAGCGAGACGCTCCACCGCACTACCAATTTACAAAAATGAGATGCTCCCGAAGCACGGAAACCGGGAAACCGAATTTTTGTCCCTGGAATGATTCTATGTTTAATTATACCTCATTTAATTCAAGATTATTGTAACGCGGTTTCAATCCATTGTTTTAAGGTTGATGTCACCTCATTAATGGCAATATCTTGGGATTTTTTTGTCGCCCTTTCTACGACTTCTACTTTACCATCTTTTAACGATCGCCCTGTGACAATTCGATAGGGAATGCCTATTAAATCAGCATCTTTGAATTTTACTCCAGCCCGTTCATCGCGATCGTCTAATAGGGTTTCGATGCCCGCGTTATTGAGCTCTTGATAGAGTTTTTCTGCGACTTCTATTTGTTGGCTATCGGAAATATTGGGCACGGATATAATGACATGATAGGGCGCGATCGCGACGGGCCAAATAATGCCATCTTTATCATAGGATTGTTCGACGGCTGATTGAGCTAATCGCGAGACTCCAACGCCATAACATCCCATGATAAATGGTACATCTTCTCCTTGTTCGTTGGTATAAGTCGCGCCCATTGCTTTCGAGTATTTTATCCCTAATTGGAAAATATGACCGACTTCAATTCCTCTGGCACTTTTTAAGAGTTGAGTCGAATCATGGAAAGCGCGATCGCCTTTTTTGGCCTTGCGAATATCGAGGACTTTTTCCGATAATTCAAACTCGCTGCCCCAATTAGCTCCGACGACGTGATAACCGGATTCATTGGCTCCTGTGACAAAATTCTTTAACGCGATCGTGGTTTGATCAACTAACCGCAAGAATTTACCATTAACTTGCTTATTACCCGCGATATAATCATCAGAAAGATTAGGCGCGATATATCCTAAAGGTAAAGGTTTAGTCGCCCATTTTTGTTGAGATTCAGCATCGGGAACCGTTAAAGATAAAACCGTTTTACCGCCAAATTGTTCAGCTAATTTGGTTAATTCATTTTGCAATTTAACCTCATTAACATCTTGATCGCCACGAAGACTGACTAAAACTAAGACAGTCATGCCATTATCATAAACAGCTTGATAGAGAACATTTTTGACAATTTGTGTGGGGGAACACTTCAAAAATTGACACAATTTATCAATGGTATCAGTCCCCGGTGTTTCCCGTTTTTCATAACTACTAAAGGGAGAGGTTTTAGCATCAGAAGGAAGAGAAATTGCTTTCTCAACATTCGCGGCATATTTGCCATCTTCTGTATAAAGAACTTCATCTTCACCCGCGTCCGCAAGTACCATAAATTCTTGGGAACCAGAACCACCAATGGCCCCGGAATCAGCATCTACCGCGCGGAATTTCAAACCAGAACGACGTAACATATTACTGTAAGCCTGGTGCATATCTTGATAAGTCTTTTTGAGACTTTCTTCATCACTATGGAAAGAATAACCATCTTTCATAATAAATTCTCGACCGCGCATTAAGCCAAAACGGGGACGAATTTCATCGCGAAATTTGGTCTGAATTTGATATAAATGAACGGGTAATTGGCGATAGGATTGAATCATCTCTTTTGCCACCGTTGTAATCACTTCTTCGTGAGTTGGTCCTAATCCTAATTCACGATTTTGGCGATCGGTGAGAGCAAACATAATTCCTTCAGCTTGGGTATAAGTATCCCAACGGCCGGACTCTTTCCATAACTCAGAGGGTTGTAGTTGAGGTAGGAGACATTCTTGAGCTCCCGTCGCGTCCATTTCCTCGCGAACAATTTGAGAAACTTTTTTTAAGACACGCCACATAAAGGGAAGATACGCGTAAATTCCACTGCCAATGCGACGGATATAACCCGCACGGAGTAAGAGTTTATGACTGGGAATTTCTGCTTCTGCGGGATCTTCTCGCAGGGTGACAAAAAGCATTTGAGAGAGTCGCATGGTTTTTTCCTTAAAGACAGATTGATTATCTCATATTAGAATCATTTTGACAAATGAAGAGAAAATATGATAAACTAGGATTGTTACTTGAGGGGATAACTATGGAAACCACTCAAAGGGTTTTACAGCATCCTTTAACTGCTGTTGCTAGTCAGATAGAAATTTTATTAAATAAGCTCAATTTGGAGTTGGATGTAGCCCCCCATGATCGCCTTTGTCATCGCGATATTTTAGAGCGAATCTTAAAGGAAATTCACGCAGGTTTAGTTATTTCTGAACAGGAGTATCAAGTCCCAGAAATTGATCACGTTGATGATATTATTCCTGATGATGCACAATGGGAAAATTCTATAGATTGGGAAACAGTAGAAATGGCACAATCTATGGAGCAAGACAGTATCAGAGAAAGGATTAAAAAACGTGGCTATAAACTCAATAAATCGACGCATTTAAACCACATAAAGTAGGACAAGCATCCTGCCTCACACGGTCATCCTGTGCTACTTAATTTAAAATGCGTAACAGCTTAGATAAGTTAAAATATAGCAATTCCATTTGAGATGTAAATGCTGGGATCTGAGCCCGTCACAGGCAAGATGCCTGTGCCACAAGTTTTACTTCTGAAAGGTCAACACTATATATAAATAATATTAACTCAAATTTAGGATGATTTTGATTATGTCAACAGTGAATATATTACCTCTGATTAAAGATGTAGAGCGCTTGGAAAATTGTTTGCAGGAAATTCCCGCGGTGCCGGGGGTTTATTTGATGCGTGACGATCGCGATCGGATTCTTTATATTGGTAAGTCTAAGAAATTAAGAAGCCGAGTGCGTTCTTATTTTCGAGATCCGCAAAATTTGAGTCCAAGAATTGCGATAATGGTGCAACAAATACGGGATATCGAATTTATTGTTACGGATACGGAAGCGGAAGCATTAGCATTAGAAGCGAATCTAGTTAAACAACATCAACCAGATTTTAATGTCTTACTAAAAGATGATAAAAAATATCCTTATATTTGTATTACTTGGTCGGAAAAATATCCGCGTATTTTTATTACCCGTAAACGTCAATTAAGGAATGCTAAAGATAGATATTATGGACCCTATGTTGATACGGGTTCCCTGAGAAATATTTTACATTTAGTTAAACGCATTTTTCCCCTGCGTCAACGTCCTCAACCTCTTTTTAAAGATCGTCCTTGTTTAAATTATGATATTAATCGTTGTCCGGGTGTTTGTCAACAGTTAATCTCTCCCGAAGACTATGGTAAAATTGTGCAGAAAGTCGCGATGATTTTTCAGGGGCGCACGGGGGAGTTAGTGGAACAATTAAATATGCAAATGAATGTCGCGGTAACTGAGTTAAACTTTGAACTCGCGGCTAAAATTCGCGATCAAATTAAGGATTTAATTTCTTTAAATTCTGATCAAAAGGTTTCTTTGTCTGATGATACTGTCTCCAGAGACGCGATCGCGCTTTCTGCGGATAGTAAACACGCGTGTATTCAATTATTCCAAATTCGAGCAGGCAAATTGGTGGGAAGATTAGGCTTTGTCGCGGATGTCTCCCCCCTAACTCCACCCCCCCTAACCCCCCCTGAAGGGGGGGGACAAGAGCAAATATTACCTCCGATAAAAGGGTGGGGAATAGAAGCAGGAGTTATTTTACAAAGAGTATTAGAAGAACATTATCACAATGTCGAATCTGTGGAAATACCATCGGAAATTTTAGTACAATATGAATTACCCGATAGTGATATTTTAGCAGATTGGTTAAGGCAAAGAAAGGGTAAAAAAGTCACTATTTTAGTGCCTCAACGTCAAAGTAAAGCTGAATTAATCGAAATGGTTGAACGTAATGCACATTATGAATTAACCAGACGGCAAAAAATGAGTGATCGCGATATGGAAGCCTTAGGAGATTTAACAGAAATTCTGGATTTACCTGATATTCCCCATCGTTTAGAAGGATATGATATTTCCCATATTCAAGGTTCGGATGCTGTCGCGTCTCGTGTCGTATTTATTGATGGTTTACCTGCACAACAATATTATCGTCATTATAAGATCAAAAATCCTGAAATAAAATCGGGACATTCTGATGACTTTGCGAGTTTAGCAGAAGTCATTAAACGACGTTTTCGAGACTATAAACCCGATGATATTACCCGAAAAGAACAACCCGATTTAATTATGATTGATGGAGGAAAAGGTCAACTTTCGGCGGTTGTGGAAGTCTTAAAAGAAATGAATTTATTAGAAAAATTGCGAGTTATTAGTTTAGCAAAACAACGGGAAGAGATTTTTTTACCCGGTGCATCTTTGCCTTTACCAACTAATCCCGAACAACCCGGAGTGCAATTATTAAGACGTTTAAGAGATGAAGCTCATCGTTTTGCTGTTAGTTTTCATCGTCAACAAAGAAGTGCCAGAATGACGCGATCGTATTTAGATGAAATACCGGGTTTAGGGCATCATAGACAAAAACAATTATTAGCACATTTTCACTCGGTGGATTATATCAGAATGGCAACGGTAAAACAACTAGCTGAAGTCCCAGGAATAGGGGGAAGTTTAGCCCAAAAAATTTATGATTATTTTCACCCTTAACGAAATAAATTTTGAGGATAACGTCGGGTGGGGGCGGGTTTTTATCAGTGGTTTGTGAGTATTAAAGATATGGGTGAACCCGCCCCAACATCAATGGCAAAATGTGAGATAATATTCAGCGTAAAATATTGAAGAAAACCTGTAGGGGCGGGTTCACCAATCAATTTTGCCACCCACAGATAACCTTAATAAACCCGCCCCCACTCACAGATAACTCTAAAAAAATGGCTACAGATTCCATGTTGTCTTCTTTTCTCAAATTAGTATCACCATGAAATTATCGACAAACTTTCTGGAAAAATCGACTCATCTGTTATTTATCGCGATCGTCATTCTCGCGAGTACGATTTTAGGAGTTTATCTTACAAGTATTTACATCACAGGATCACCTTATCCCCCCTTTGATTTCGATGGTAAATTTAGTATTAACTCCCTAGTAGAAGGAGGAGAATTATTAACCATTTCCCTCCTAGCCTTTCTCCTGTTCATTTTCTATAAACCTTCCTATTATCCGCCCTCTCGCGTATTTCTTTTAACAGCAGGATGTGTTTTATTGTATATGGGCGCGGATGAACTATTTAAAATTTATCAAATTTTCAACTCCTCTAATGGCTCTCTTAATCCTTGGAAAATTATCTATTTTAGTATTTTATTAATCACTCCTATTATATTTTTCCGAGATTTTAAGGCTCTTTGGCGGTATTATCCCCGTGAAACTTTTTTGGCTTTTTTAGGATGGGGTATTTTTCTCTTAGGTGGATATGGTGCGGAGGGTTTTAAATCTATTTTAGACTCTTGGATCGATCGCCGATTTCAACAGGGAGAATTTATGGGAATATTTATCGAAAAGAGTCGTGAGGGCATTGAGGAATTTTTGGAAATGATCGGTGAGAGTACCATTTTTTATGGGGTTTTACTCTTCTTTGTCAAAAAAATTCCTATAATTCTGCCAAAATCTAGCAATCCTAAATAGGTTGTGGTAAAACGTAGGGGTAGAGCCAGAGTGCCTACCCCTGATCAATCGTGGCAACCACGGGGGGATTGCCCCTACAAAAATATTACAATTGAAATAGGATGGCTATCTGTTATAAAATAAACTAATAAACCGGGTTTATCCCGAATTTTTCTGTCTGTATGAGGTAAATTAATTTATGAATGAACCGATTAATTTATTTGAATATGAATCTTTAGCACCTCAGTTTATTATGAAAATGGCGTTAGATTATTTTGCCAGTGGTGCTTGTGATGAGGTGACTTTACGGGATAACCGTGCGGCTTTTGAGCGTTATAAACTGCGTCCAAAAATGTTAAGGGATGTGAGTCAACGGGATTTAAGTACAACTATTTTAGGTGAAAAAATAGATATTCCGATTTTAATTGCGCCGATGGCTTTTCAATGTCTCGCGACTCCTGATGGAGAATTAGCTACCGCGAGAGTCGCGTCTCAATTAGGTACTATTATGGTATTAAGCACTTTATCGACTACCAGTTTGGAAGAAGTGGCACAACAACGTCAGAAAACGCCTCAATGGTTTCAGTTATATATTCATTATGATCGCGCTCTTACCCGCACTTTAGTAGAAAGAGCAGAATTAGCGGGTTTTAGTGCATTATGTTTAACCGTTGATGCTCCGATGTTAGGAAGAAGGGAACGCGATCGGCGGAATCAATTTGTGTTACCTTATGGGTTAGAATTAGCGAATTTAGTGACGATTTCTGATTTGAAAATACCCCAGATTGAGGGTGAATCGGGGTTATTTCAATATGTTTCTAAACAATTTGATGCTAGTCTGACTTGGAAAGATATCGAATGGTTACGCTCTCTTACTTCTCTCCCTATTATTGTTAAGGGAATTTTACGCGGGGATGATGCAAGACACGCGATCGATTATGGTGCATCCGCGATTATTGTTTCTAATCATGGCGGGCGACAATTAGATAGCGCGATCGCGACTATTGACGCGTTAAGTGAAGTAATAGAAGCCGTTGAAAACCGAGTAGAAGTGTTAATGGATGGGGGAATAAGACGGGGTACTGATATCTTAAAAGCCTTAGCATTAGGGGCAAAAGCCGTCTTACTTGGCCGTCCAATTTTATGGGGATTAGCAGTAAATGGGGAAGCAGGAGCTCGTCATGTTTTAGAGTTATTAAAAGATGAATTAGATATCGCGATCGCGTTAAGTGGTTGTGCCAAATTAGCCGATATTGATAGGAGTTTAGTTAAGGCAATTTAGCCCGACTCAAGAGGATGCGCGATCGGGTTTTCTCTGGGAGGGGCGTTGGCGTTGGCGCAGCCTGTCGCGCAGCGACTCAGCCTGCGCGCCGCCCATAGCATTCCGGCGACAAATTTATCAGATAAACCAAGATTTAGATATGCTTCGCCCTGATTGATAGCAAGCCATTTAGCTTAATCTTAATCATCCCATAAATCTCTCATATCTTTTATTTTCTGTTATACTGTAGAAAAAAGCGAGCGCATCCGATGAATATTCTCAAAGATAAAAGAGTCAACTGTTATTCAGTTATGACTGAATTAACTGTAGGCGAATACCTGGATATAATCAACAGTGCCTATAAAAATCGTGGTGGCATTGAAGGCCAAAGAGAGGCTTTAAAAACCAGCACCGCGATCCGCATCAGAAAACGAATGATTCAAGATTTAAACGCGGGTACTGTCTTGCCTCCTCTTGTCTTAGGTGTGGTTATGGCATTAGAAAATTTGGATGAAAATTCCTGGCCAGAAATACGCAAAAAAATAACCCCTGAAAGTATTTCTATCATTGATGGAATGCAAAGAACAACGGCATTATTAGAAGTTATAAATCATAATCAACACTTAGTAAATAGCTCTATTCGCGTTGAATACTGGATCGCGAGTAATACTAATGGTTTAATCTATCGGATGCTCGTCCTTAATACTGGGCAAGTTCCTTGGAATTTGAGAAGACAAATTGAGACCGTTTTTCGTTCTATTATTCAAGAAATCAAAGAACAAGTAACCGCGATCGAAGTCTTAGAGATTGGTGAATCAAAACGTCGTGTCAAAGCCGGACAATTTCAAGCTGATCAGCTTATAGAGTTATATTTAGTCTTCGGCACACGCAAAGAAAAAATTGACACAAAAGAGCGTCTCGCAGATGAGTTTACCAAGCAAGATTTTATTGAATCTGTAGCTGATAAAGACTTTACCAATATTTTTTATGATGTTCTTTCCTATCTAGGTGAACTAGATAAATTATTCGATAAATATCAGCAAAATAATCCTGAAAAAAATCGCTTTAATACGGGAAAAGACTTATTTGATAGTCAACCCGCGAGAATTGGCTTTGTGACAGCTATAGCATTGAAGGTACTAGGCAGACCCGGAGTTCATTATACACTAAAAGAAGAAAGATCAAACTGGGATAATATTAAAAATAATTTTGATAAGTTCAGAAAAAGACTTCAGGCCATGAAGAAAGAAGAAATAGAGGATTTTTTAGATTTTAAGACTTTAAATGAGTTAATTGTCCAGAAATCAGGGAAAGTGGGAGATTTTGAAAGAGAATTTTTTTTAAAGGCTTTTCATGTATTAGTTGAGGAAAATTTTGAACTACCAACGATGACTCCTTGTTGGAGAGCTTATTAATAGCCTATGTCAAGAAATATGATAAAAGCTAATCTATCTATCTTTTCTGCTTTGATTACTTTTGTTGAAAAAAGTAAGATTAGTGAGGCTATTCTTCCAGGCAAACGATTCATTAAAACCAATGAGGAAGAAAAAAGATGGTTAAAAGAGTTAAACTGTTTAAAACAACAACCAATTTTACCTAATCTGATCACCGCGTCTATTGAATTTGACTCCCAAGAATATTTTGTGGTTATCGGATGGGAAAAGAATGATGTAGTAACTTTTGCCGAACAGGAAGTTATTACTCCTATTGAGCTTAATGCAGGAATTGTGACAGCATTATTGTTTGAATTAAAGGTGGCAATTCGTCCGAAAGTAAAGCCATATTACATACTCGATGAAGTATTATATCCCATTCAATCTGACTATTCTGGACATGAATTTGAAGTTGTTTCTGATTGTTTTGAGCCACTACTTGTATATCAAATTGTAGATAATTCTCCCTTAAAGGGTGAAAAAATAGAGAGACTGTCTGGTTTTTATCTCAGTAAAAACTGTGAAAAGTTATTTTTAAAGTTTTCCCAAGATACTCTTCTGGTGTACGAAAAGTTATTTTTAGAAGCCTCAGAAAGTGTGCCTTATGAAAATTTAGTCTTAAGTTTAACTTCTGTTTACTGGAAATATTCTTTTTTAGACGTTTACCGATGTATAGAGAGAATCTTCTCCATATCTCGATTAGATGAACTCTGCCAAAAGTTAAATATTGTAATTCCCCTACTGCAATTGTCGGCTGAGATGGAAAATTCTCTGGGATGGAAACCAAAGGAAGATGAAACACTCAACAAACTTATTGAAGGTTCTCCTGAAGAGGCTAGACAACTTTTTCGTGAAGTTAAGAAAGCTATTTATTCTCAAGAAGAAGGAAGTCTGGGAGAATTTTTTTATAAGATTCGTAACTCCATTGTCCATTATCGACCTGCGAATCAAGAATTTAAACTAGATGATGAAAACTGGGATAAGTTAATTAGAGGGGCCTTGTTAGTCATTCTGTATTGGTATCAAGAGTATGATTCTAAGCTTTTTTAATAGTCTTAATCTCATACCACTTTGGAAAAGTAATGCCACCTTGAAAATCGCGTTTCCATTATATCATCACGGTATTATTACAGTTTGTAGGGGTGGGTTAACCTTTATTCTCGTTATGTTTTGAAGATACAGGTGAACCCGCCCTTACGGGTGAAACTGCCCTTTTCATATTTCTTTTCGATTATTATGAAAAGAAGCCCGATCGCGCTTTATTTTCTTTCTCTTTACTTCCGGTTAAACTTTGCTTTTAAATCGGCTAAAGTAGCCCCTCTTTCATATTGTTGATTACGCGGTTTTGGGTTATTAGTTGGTGCATCGGAGGAGCGCATACTTAAACTAATACGTTTTAATTTTTCATTGACTTCTAAAACCCGCACTTTTACGACTTGTCCGACTTTTACTACCTGTTTGGGATCGTCAATAAATCTGTCGGCGAGTTGGGAAATATGCACTAAACCATCTTGATGTACTCCAATATCAACAAAGGCTCCAAAATTCGCGACATTGGTGATTATTCCTTCTAATTCCATCCCTTCTTTTAAATCGGAAATCTCGTTAATTCCTTCTTTAAATGTCGCGTATTTAAACTCATCCCGTGGATCGCGTCCCGGTTTTTCTAATTCTTTGATAATATCGCGTAATGTCGGTTCCCCTATCTTTTCTGTGACATATTTTTTTAAGTCAATATTCTTGACTTTTTGCGATAATTGTGTTATGTCTTTTAAGGATACATTTAAGTCCTTCGCGATCGCTTCCACAACTCCATAACTTTCGGGGTGAACCGCGGTATTATCTAAGAGGTTTTCACCTCCACGAATCCGCAAAAAACCCGCGGCTTGTTCAAAGGCTTTTGGCCCTAATTTTGGTACTTTTAACAGTTGACGACGATTTTTAAATGCGCCATTTTCGTTACGATAAGTAACAAGATTTTTGGCTACCGTTGCGCTCATTCCTGATACAAAGGTTAATAATTCTTGGGACGCGGTATTTAAGTCAACTCCGACATAGTTAACGCAACTTTCGACGGTTTCATCGAGTTTCCGTTTCAGTAATTTTTGATCGACATCGTGTTGATATTGTCCGACACCAATTGATTTGGGGTCGATTTTTACTAATTCCGCGAGAGGATCTTGTAAACGTCGTCCGATACTAATTGCTCCTCTGACGGTAACATCTAATGAGGGAAATTCTCGTATCGCGACTTCACTGGCTGAATAAATAGACGCGCCTGATTCATTCACCATCACCTTAATCGGTTTTTTCTCTAAAGGCACGATCGCGCTACCGACAAACTCATCTGTTTCACGCGAGCCAGTACCATTCCCAATCGCGATTAACTCAATTTTATACTTAGTAATAAGATGTTGTAAAGTTTTGACAGCCTGTTGACGTTGACTATCGGATTGATGAATAAAAATGGTATGATTTTCTAAGAATTTACCCGTTTGATCAAGAATAGATATTTTACACCCCGTGCGAATACCCGGATCAATGGCTAAAGTGGGTTTCATTCCCGCGGGTGAAGATAATAATAACTCCCGTAAATTACTTTCAAAAGTTTTAATGGATTCCAGATCCGCGTAAGCTTTACGATCAGCGCGTACTTCCGTAATTAGAGATGTTTTCATTAAACGGTTAAACGCGTCTTTCAACATGACACGATAAAATTCTTTGACTTCGGGAATTTTGGTTTTGACTTCGTGGGATTCGAGATAATTCAAAACAAACGCTTCATCAAAGGATAAATCAACATTGACAATCCCTTCATTTTCTCCCCGGAATAGGGCTAACATATTATGGGGTTGAATACTTTTCACGGAGACTTGATAATTACGGTACATTTCAAATTTAGTCGAACCTTCGGGAAAATCCTCTTTGATCCGTGATACAAATACACCGGAGTTCATTAAATAATCTCGTAAATAGGCACGAATTTCTGCTTTTTCTGAGACTTCTTCTGCTAAGATATCCGACGCACCTTTGAGGGCATCTTCTACGGTTTTTACGCCTTTTTCTTCGGAGATATATTTCGTGGCTTCTTCGGAAAAAGACGCGGGTTTTGCCGTAGGCAGATTGAGAGATTTAATAAATGTAGCTAAAGCTTCTAAGCCTTTTTCTCTCGCGATAATAGCGCGTGTGCGACGTTTCGGTTTATAGGGAAGATATAAATCTTCCAATTCATTTTTTTGCAGACAATTTTCTATTTTAGCTTGCAATTCATCCGTCAGTTTTCCTTGATTAGCAATAGAATCTAAAATAGTTTTTTGACGCTCTTGTAATTCCGTCAGATAGGTAAATCGTTCGGAGATATCGCGTAGTTGAATTTCATCTAATAATTCTGTTTTTTCTTTACGATAACGGGCGATAAAGGGAACTGTCGCGCCTTCTTTAAAGAGTTCGAGGGCACTATTGACTTGGGAGAGTTTGAGGGAAAGTTCCTCAGCAATTATTTGGGGGATATTGTGCATAATTTTGGTAATGAGTAATTCGATCACTCAAGTCGCGATCCTGAGTTTTTAATCTTGATATTGACATTATATAGCAATTCCATTTGAGATGTAAATGTGGTACGGGCATCTTGCCCGTCACAGGCAAGATGCCTGTGCCACAAGTTTTACTTCTGAAATGGAAACACTATAACATTAATTTTGTCAAGGGGAAATGCCTCAGACCCGATCGCGCTTCTGTCACTCTCCCCCAGGAAATGTTATAATGAATTAAACGCGATAGCTGCGCTTGAGCCCAAGGCTATCGCGCTTCACAGAGCCAAAAGGAATAAATATGACAATTACTCCTACCCAAAGACTCCTCTGTGTCACTTGGGAAAAACTCCCCGATAACTTTCTCCTACCCGATGATCCTGTGGATAATCTTCACCAACCACTCCTCGCAACTGCCCTGAGTGAAAGTTTGGGGCTGGCGAATTTTATTACCCCTGTTATGTTAATCGGCACTAACTTTGGTTTGTGCGTGAATGTCGAGGGCAAAACTGTTGTGAAAGCCCCTGATTGGTTTTATATTCCCCAGGTTTTTCCGATATCCACTAATCAAAATCGACGTAGTTATACTCCTCGTTTAGAGGGCGATATACCCGCGATCGTGATGGAATTTATCTCGGAAAGCGATGGCGGTGAATATTCTTTAACACCCTACTATCCTTTCGGCAAGTGGTATTTCTATGAACAGATTTTGCAAGTCCCTATTTATGTCATCTTTTATCCTTTAACCGGTGTTTTAGAAGTTCGAGAATTGCAAGATAAACGCTATCAATTACGAGAATGTGATGCCCAAGGACGTTATTTTATTAGTAGCATGAATCTGGCATTAGGAGTATGGCAAGGAAGTCGGATGAATTTAACTGGCTATTGGTTACGTTGGTGGAATCAAGACAATCAAATATTACCTTGGCCTGAAGAATTAGTAGCAATTGAACGACAACGGGCTGAAATAGAACGATTAAGAGCCGATCGACTGGCGGCCCGATTGCGAGAATTAGGTATTACTGATCAGGAATAAACTGTTTCAGTAATTACCCAATTGTTACTCCAAAAACTGGGTTTCTCAACGGAAAAGAAACCCAGTTTTTTTCGTTAAAAATGATGTAAATGGGCTTTTTCGACGGAACCAAATAGACTTAATTTGTCAGAAATAACCGATTTCATTGCCTGAATCGCGTGTTGCATAACATCCAATAAATCAGGATCAGATAAAGAAGCAGTCTTTTTCAATACATCCATATAAGCATCTCGGACTTCCGTATTAACATTAAATTTACAAACCCCTAATTGAATTGATTGATGAATCATTCTTTCTGGTAAACCACTCGCGCCATGTAATACCAAAGGAATATCAATCAAAGAGCGAATTTTGGCTAACCGATTAAAATCTAAACAAGGCTCGCGTAAATATTTCCCATGTACATTACCAATCGTAACCGCTAAAGCATCAACTTTGGTTTCTTTAACAAATTCAACTGCTTGATCGGGATCGGTCATTTTTGCTTCTTTTTCGGCAATTGTTAAGCCATCTTCCGTGCCGCTAATTCTGCCAATTTCTGCTTCCACAACCGCACCATATTTATGCGATAATTGAGTCATCTCACGCGTAAAAGCCAAATTTTCCTGATATGGTAAGGGGGAACCATCAGCCATAATAGACTGCATTCCCACACTTAAAACTGATTTAATATCCTTTTTCGATGTGCTATGATCTAAATGCACCGAAATCGGGACAAAAGAACTTCTTGCTGCTTCCATACACATCGCGACAAGGGCTGATTTTCCATATTTTAAAGCACTGGGATGAAGTTGTAACATAGCAGGACTTTGGCAAGTTTCCGCCGCGTCTATCACCGCTTTTACTCCTTCTAAATTATAGACATTAAATGCTCCGATCGCGTAAGAATTGCGTCGGGCAGTGTGCAGTAATTCATAGGTCGATGTTAGCATAATAACCTTAAGTTAAGTGTCAGGAAAATCTGAAGTTTCGTGAAAATCCCAAATCGGTATCGTCGCAAATTTCAGGGTTTCATCATTTTTGCAGATTTTGGGTAACTTCAGCTTTAAAGTAAATAGTAAGTATATTCACTCAAAGCCAAAGACTATGAATTCCAATGCTAGTGCCACTCGTGTAGAAACCGATAGTATGGGTGCGATCGCGGTTCCCGTGGATCGCTATTGGGGAGCCCAAACCCAACGCTCACTCAAATACTTTTCCATTGGACAGGATATCATGCCAATGGAATTAATTCGGGCGTTAGCGATGCTGAAAAAAGCCGCCGCGATCGCCAATCAAGAGCGAGGAAAACTAAGCGAAGAGAAAGCCAATTTAATCATAGAAGCCGCCACAGAAGTCATTGATGGCTTGTTAGACGATCATTTTCCCCTTCATGTCTGGATGACAGGAAGCGCGACTCAATCAAATATGAATGTCAACGAAGTGATATCCAATCGTGCGATCGAACTTGGGGGGGGTGTTTTAGGAAGTAAAAACCCCATTCATCCCAATGATGATGTCAATATGTCCCAATCTTCCAATGATATCGTCCCCACCGCGATGAATATTTGTATCGCGATCGGGCTGCGCGATCGTCTGATCCCCAATGTCAAGAAAATGCGGGACGCGTTAGACACCAAAGCGAAAGCATGGGATGATATCGTCAAAATTGGTCGCACTCACCTCCAAGACGCGGTTCCCCTCACCCTGGGCCAAGAATTTTCCGGCTATGTCGGACAACTTGATGATAACCTCAAACGCATCGACTCCGTGTTTGGGGGGTTATATGAACTCGCGATCGGTGGCACCGCGGTAGGAACCGGATTAAATACACCCCCAGGGTTTGCCGAAAGGGCCGTTGAAATCATTAATGAAATCACGGAATTACCCTTTATTCCTGCTCCTAATAAATTTACCGCCCAAGGCTCCCATGATGGGATTGTCATGGCGAGTGGAGCCCTAAAAACCTTAGCTTGTTCCCTCTTAAAAATAGCCAATGATATCCGCTTTTTAGGATGTGGGCCCCGTTGTGGTTTTGGGGAATTATTATTACCAGAAAATGAGCCTGGATCATCAATTATGCCAGGGAAAGTGAACCCAACTCAATGTGAAGCGATGACAATGGTAGCAACTCAAATTATGGGATATGATGCCGCGGTATCATTTGCCGGAGCCCAAGGACATTTTGAGATGCAAGCCTATAAACCTTTAATGGTATTTAATGTCATTCAATCGATTAATTTATTGGCCGATAGTTGTAATAATTTCACCGACTTTCTCATAGAGGGATTAGAACCCAATCGCAAACGCATTGATTATTTATTAACACAATCCTTAATGTTAGTAACCGCGTTAAATCCTGTGATTGGTTATGATAAGGCATCGAAAGTCGCCCATTTAGCCGCGGAAAAAGATTTAACATTGAAAGAAGCTTGTTTAGAATTGGGATATATTTCGGCAGAAGAATTTGATCAGATAGTCGATCCTTATAAAATGGCTTATCCCTTCAGTTAATCAGTCCTAGGTTGGGTGAAATCAATAAATAGTAGGGACACGGCAGTGCCGTGTCCTCAGAGGTAACAAAAGAAACACGATCGCGCCTCTTTTCTCCTCAAAAATCTTTCTCTTTCTTTGTGTCCTCTGTGCCTTTGTGTTTCATTAAAAAATACAATTATATTTCAAGATGTAGATATCCCGTCTCTCAGGGATGGGTTAATCAAAATGCTAGGGGAAAAGAGGCGCGATCGTGTTTCTTGGGGAGAAACGCGATCGTGTCTGATTTGAGATTGAGTTAATGGGGTAGGGGCTGGTTTATATAATTTGTTGATGGGTGTCAAAGATTTGGGTGAACCCGCCCCTACAGACCTGTAAAATATTAGACATCTCCTAAAATTATCGTAGAGTAAGCATTAGCCTGCCTTTGCTCTGATTTTGAGGAGATGTCTAATCAATCATTATTTAGAGTTCAACTACTTACCCTAAATAAAACTGGTAAGATCGAGGGTTTTTGTGATCCCGTTTAAGACAGCTAAAGTCTGATTTCCTTGCTTGACTTCTAAGGAATTATTACCTTGAATAAAGCTAATATTATTAGCACTTATTCCCTCTGGTAATTTGAAGAAATCTCCCTTGGTAAAGTCAACAACAGTCGCGATACCATTATTACTTAAAACAAAGATATCATTACCATTGCCACCAACAAGGGTATTATTACCCACGCCGCCTATCAAGATGTCATCGTCATCACCGCCTAAGAGGAGATCGTCGCCTTCATAGCCCAGTAAGGTATCTTTACCCGCTTCACCATTGATGCTGTCGTCACCGAGATCGCCAGACAGTTCATCATTACCAATGCCGCCCCAAATTTGGTCATTTCCTTTGCCACCATAGATGATGTCGTTACCTTCGCCACCAATCAGTATGTCATTATTGTTATTACCCCAAAGTTGGTCGTTACCTTCGCCACCGATGATGTTATCATTACCTTTACCACCATGTAGTATGTCATCATCGTTACCACCATCGATGTAGTCGTCGCCTTGGTTGCCGAATAGTTCATCTTTACCCATTTTGCCAAAGATGTTATCGTTGCCACCTTTACCATAGACGATATCATCGTTATTACTCCCTTCAAAAGCTTCACTGTCATCGAGACCTTTAGTGATGCGATTAATAACATCAACAGAAGTGTTGGTAGTGTTAGGAGATGGGATCAGGCTCGGCATACTCGGTATGCTGACCGTGTTCGGGGTCGGATCGGTTGTCGGGGTTTTCACCACGGTTGGTGTTTCCACCACGGTCGGGGTTTTCACAACAGTCGGTGTTTCCACCACGGACGCAGGTTTGGGTGTTTCCACCACGGTCGGGGTTTTCACAACAGTCGGTGTTTCCACCACGGACGCAGGTTTGGGTGTTTCCACCACGGTCGGGGTTTTCACAACAGTCGGTGTTTCCACCACGGACGCAGGTTTGG
>Ga0209812_10000083_pt1 | contig 86741 bp, 81 predicted proteins | sample JI71714BDNA_FD_187502 | JGI IMG/M metagenome (GOLD analysis project Ga0209812, IMG submission 187502) | Wastewater effluent complex algal communities from Wisconsin, to seasonally profile nutrient transformation and Carbon sequestration -... | ecosystem: Engineered > WWTP > Effluent > Algae... | reverse complement strand
AAAAGGTATCGCGATCGCGATGTCTCCGGGTTTATAATGTTGACTCGCCAGTTGACAGTGGATTTTGCGCTGCAAAGTATCGCGATCGGCCGAAAGGGAATTATCATCAGCGCGATAGTGTATCACCGATTGTGTATTAAATTCTGGATAGATGGCCGCCGCGATAATCGCGGTGCTCAAGCACAGGGAGGCAACAATAAGAGGAGATTTAAACCAGGGTTTCTCGGTTTCAGGGGCTTGTGTTGTCGTATTCATAATGGCTTTTCCTTTTCGCTCATAAGGAGATGTCGCCACATTTAGCCAGTTTATGCAGAATCTTTTTCGAAAATGTGTTTTTCTTTTTTGAGGGAGACCAAAAAAAGACCAAAAAAAGACGCGATCGTGTGTCCCGATATAGTGATAAAATGAGAGTTCTGGCAAAAATCGAGCTAATTTTCCAGCAACAATCATTACAGCTTTGGCGACTATGAAATTTATCTGCACACAAAACGATCTCAATACGAATTTATCCCTTGTCAGTCGCGCAGTCCCTTCACGTCCGACTCATCCTGTTTTAGCAAATGTGCTCTTAGTCGCGGATGAAGAAAACCAACGGGTAAGACTTACCGCGTTTGACTTAAGTTTGGGTATTCGTACCAGTTTCGCCGCCCAAGTTTACACCGGAGGCACTTTTACTTTACCCGCGAAATTACTTAATGATATTGTCTCCCGTTTACCCGATGGCGATATTACCATCGATGATAATGCCGGAGACGCGATCGCGACACTTACCTCAAGCTCAGGACGTTATCAAGTACGAGGAATGGGACCGGAAGAATTTCCCGAATTACCCACCATAGAAGGAGGCGAAATTATCAATTTACCACCCGAAGCATTTTTAGAAGGTTTAAAAGGAACCCTCTTTGCCACCAGTCCCGATGAAACCAAACAAGTGCTCACAGGAGTACACTTAAAATTACAACAAGATACCCTGGAATTTGCCGCAACCGATGGCCACCGTTTAGCCGTTGTCGAAACTTCCAGTCACTCAGAAGAAGAGGAAAACAGCGAAACGAAAGCCCAAGAAAATAAAGATTTTGAAGTAACAGTACCCGCGAGAGCACTACGGGAAGTCGAAAGAATGGTCGCGATCCGTCCCAGTGGAGAAAATCAACCAACACCCTCTTTAACGCTGCATTTTGATCAAGGTCAAGTTGTATTTGAATGGGCAGATCAACGCTTAACAACACGCACCTTAGAAGGGCAATATCCCAATTATCGACAATTAATTCCTCGCACCTTTGAGCGACAAATTACATTAGATAGAAAAGGATTATTATCCGCGGTCGACCGTATTTCCGTATTTGCCGATCAAAAGAATAATGTCATCAAATCTAGCATTGATAGTGTCAATCAAGAAGTAACATTATCCGTCGACGCGAAGGATGTGGGAAGTGGTCAAGAAAGTCTCCCCGCCCAAGTATCAGGGGATAACATTGATATTGCTTTCAATGTTAAATATTTAACAGAAGGCTTAAAAGCCTTAGGAAGTTCTGAAATTTCCCTGCAATTAAATCAGGCAACAGCCCCAGTTATTTTAACACCATTAGGGGCCATGAAAATGATTTATTTAGTGATGCCTGTACAATTGCGAAATTAAGTTTTTCTATGATTATCCCCCCTGAAAAATGGGGGATTTTTATTGATACCTATTCGGAACTGTAGGGACACGGCACTGCCGTGTCCCTACATTTAAGACACGGCAGTGCCCTGTCCCTACTTGTTGGGTTCAGGAATGGGAATTGGTTGCAACACGGGAGAAGGCGTTGGTTGTGTCATCGGTGTCGCCTCCGGTGTCGGTGTTAACTGTGGCATCGGTGTCGCCGCGGGAGTATTATCTAGTGTTGAAGTCAGGGGATCTCTGGCATCAAGACAGGTATTCATTATTTCGCTTGTGGGAGAATTAATTTGACCACTTAACCCAACAACACATTGGGCAAAGCGTTCGGGTAATAAACTCCGCCGACAAGAATCAAGAATCGATAACGTATCTGTTGCAGGAGTTTTTGAGAGACTATTGATATTGACAACACAAGTGGCTAATTCATTGGGACGACGTACCCGTTGACAACTATTTAAGGCATCTATACCAGTAATTTTACTCTGTCCGTTAATTTTTGTAACACATTTGGAGACATCCGTAGGACGGAGGGCGGCAGCACACGCGGCTCCGGCTTCTTTGGCTTGAACACCTGTGGAGAGTACACCTTTAACACAGGTTTGATAATCGACCGCACTTGGGTTTAATTGATAATTATCGGCCTGGGCAGAAGGTATGGGAATATTGGTGATTAAGACTCCTACCGTTGCCAGTGCTGTGACTCCCCACAAGGACTTACGGGAGGTAATGAGGCAGGGTAAGGGGGAACGATCAGAATTAGGCATAGTGAATCTTTGTTTGAATGGACTGAAAGGGATTAAACCAACACATATTTGGAATTTTAATCTGGGGACGCACCATATATAGAAATAGTTGCTTTAAGACTTCGGCACAACAATCAAATACAGGAACGCACGGGGGGCCTTAAACCCGGTTTCTTCGTAGAAACCGGGTTTCTTGGGGTATCCTAAAAGAAACTGGGTTTGTGGTTTGAGCACGATCGCGATCGCGCTAAAATTCGATCAGAAACCAGATTTTTACACAGAAGCCATCCCCAATCTTAAATCTCAAATCTAAAAATTTTAGGTTGACCTCTTGGAAAAAGAGAGATTAAGCCCTATAATGGTAAGACTGTGAAAAAATTTATAAGGCTATAGAGAGGAAATTGAATGTCTCGCTATCGAGGCCCACGTCTTAGAATTGCCCGTCGCTTGGGAGATTTACCCGGATTAACTCGGAAGTCCGCGAGACGGGCCTATCCACCGGGTCAACACGGTCAAAACCGTAAAAAACGCTCCGAATATGCTGTTCGTTTAGATGAAAAGCAAAAACTGCGTTACAACTACGGGTTGTCTGAGCGTCAACTCCTGCGTTATGTGCGGAAAGCTCGTCGCGCTACGGGATCGACGGGTCAAGTGCTTCTACAATTGTTAGAAATGCGCTTAGATAATACGGTATTCCGTTTGGGTATGGCTCCAACGATTCCCGCGGCTCGTCAATTGGTGAATCATGGTCATGTGACGGTGAATGGCCGTGAGGTCAATATTGCCAGTTATCAGTGCAAACCCGGTGAAGTGATTAGTGTCAAAAACCAAGAGCGTTCCCGTCAATTGGTGGAAGCTAATCTGAAATACCCTGGTTTAGCTCACTTACCAAGTCATCTGGAATTTGATAAGGACAAACTGGTTGGCAAGGTAAATGGCATTATTGAACGGGAATGGATCGCGCTCCAAGTTAATGAACTGCTGGTGGTTGAATACTACTCTCGTCAGTAGTTAACCGCCGATTTGAGACATGGTGCGGGAGTAGATGCCGTTTTCAGAGCCAGAGTCACGTCCTTTGAAGTTTATTTCTGGTTTGATGGCTAAGAGTTCCCGCACTTGTTCTCGTAATTTTTCTGGCGATGTTCCTTGACGTAATGCGGTTTTGAGGTTGATTTGTCCGGTTTCGTTTAATAAGCATGGACGTAACCAACCATCGGCGGATAAACGCATTCGGTTACAGCGATCGCAAAAGCATTCGGACATTTGACTAATGAAGCCTAATGTGCCTTTTGCTCCGGGTATTTTAAACACATCAGCCGGGCCGTTTCCTCGTACTGATGAGGTTTCTAAACCCTGTCGTGATCGTATTTTTTCTCGGATTTCTTCTGAAGGTATCCAACCGCGATCGTGAAATAATTGATTATTACCAATAGGCATAAATTCAATAAAACGAATGTGCCAATTTTTGTCTATTGTTAACGCGGCTAAGTCTAATATTTCATGATCGTTGACACCCGGAATAACGACGATATTTAATTTTAAGGGGTCAAAACCCACTTGATAAGCTGTTTGTATTCCTGCCCAGACTTGTTGCCAACGATTACGACTACGATTACCGATTATTTGATCGAAGATATCGGCATCTAAGGAGTCTAAACTAATATTAATACGGCGCAGTCCGGCATGATAAAGGGCTTGGGCTTTTGAGGCTAATAAAAACCCGTTGGTTGTCACGGATAAGTCTTGGGTTTCGGGAAAAGACGCGATCGCGTTCACAATATCAACGACATCGGGACGTAAAAGGGGTTCGCCTCCGGTAAGACGAAAGCGAGTGAACCCAACAGGGATAAAAACTTCTTGTAGTAGTGTCAGAAGTTCATTATGAGTGATTAAGTCTTGTTGTAAGATATAGTCAATTTCAGCACCTTCGGGCATACAGTATTGACACTGGAAGTTACAGCGATCGATGAGACTGATGCGGAGATAATCGACTTTGTTCATAATGAACCGTAATTTTTCGTTACATTTCTTGATTATTCTTTATTATGCCCGATATTAAGCCAAAAGAGCGCGATAAAGACAGAAAAACCCGGTTTCAGTGACAATACCTTCGCCAAAATCCTCCCTTGTGGGGTGAGATTTTTCATAGAATACCTTGGGGGTAGCTCATTAAAAATCACTTGCCATAATTAGCCTGTAACGGTGACATCCACTGGGTATCAATAGAAAAAAATTGGTTTAGTCTGGTTGAAGAAACTTGATTTTTCTGCCAATTTGAAAAAGTGATGAAACCCAGAAAATCGTCATAGTATAACACTAAGGCACAAAGACACAAAGGCAGGAAAAAAGAGTCAGGTTAACCCCGATTTAGATTATGTGTTAAAGATACCAATGATCCCGCCCTTACCCTCTTTTTCCGACACAAAATAATAACAAATTACTCAAGGAATCCTTTGTGCCTTTGTGTCTTTGTGGTTCATTTTATTTTCCGTACTTATTAAACAAGGGCTAAAAATGCCATGAGTGATTCTAATTCACTCAAATTTTCATCAGAGCATAAGATTGGTAAAGCCCGTTGAATCCTTATCTCTTCGGCTCCGCCTTTATCAACTTCCCAAAGGTTTATTACTCGGTAATCTTGAGGGGCTTCGGCTTAGGAGAAATTGGGGTAAGAAAGCGCGATAAAGACAGAAAAACCCGGTTTCAATGAAGCACCTGGTTTCTGGATATCTGAGGAATTAATCCCCATTAGAGATGAGTTTTCTTAATTCATCTAACGTGGTTCCCGTGATTAATGCTATCTGAATAGCCTTTAATCTTTCTAAATCCAAAATCTGAGAAATCGTGGGCAACAGTTGTAACCCATCATTACCAAATTTTATCTCTAAAGCGACTTCAATGCTTGATAAAATACCGCGTATCTCGCCACGTCGCTCACCTTGTTGTAAAATTTGCTGATACCAGGGAGATTGCTCTAATACTGCCATATCCCACCTCATTATTTGTTGTACTACTCGACTTTCTAACACAAAACTGGCTAAAAATGCCATGAGTGATTCTAATTCACTCAAATTTTCATCCGTGCGTAAGATTCGCAAAGCCCGTTGAATCGTTGTCTCTTCGGCTCCGCCTTTGAGGATAGGCACAAAGGGAAGTAGTGATGAAACGGGTTGTTGAAACGCGATTTCCACATCGACTTCCCAAAGGTTTATTACTCGGTAATCTTGACGGGCTTCGGCTTAGGAGAAATTGGGGTAAGAAAGCGCGATAAAGACAGAAAAACCCGGTTTCAATGAAGCACCTGGTTTCTGGATATCTGAGGAATTAATCCCCATTAGAGATGAGTTTTCTTAATTCATCTAACGTGGTTCCCGTGATTAATGCTATCTGAATAGCCTTTAATCTTTCTAAATCCAAAATCTGAGAAATCGTGGGCAACAGTTGTAACCCATCATTAGCAAATTTTATCTTTAAAGCGACTTCAATGCTTGACAAAATACCGCGTATTTCGCCACGTTGCTCACCGCGTATCTCGCCACGTCGCTCGCCTTCTTGTAAAATTTGCTGATACCAGGGAGATTGCTCTAATACTGCCATATCCCACCTCATTATTTGTTGTACTACTCGACTTTCTAACACAAAACTGGCTAGAAATGCCATGAGTGATTCTAATTCACTCAAATTTTCATCCGTGCGTAAGATTCGCAAAGCGCGTTTAATCGTTGTCTCTTCGGCTCCGCCTTTGAGAATAGGCACAAAGGGAAGTAGTGATGAAACGGGTTGTTGAAACGCGATTTCCACATCGACTTCCCAAAGGTTTATTACTCGGTAATCTTGACGGGCTTCGGCTTAGGAGAAATTGGGGTAAGAAAGCGCGATAAAGACAGAAAAACCCGGTTTCAATGAAGCACCTGGTTTCTGGATATCTGAGGAATTAATCCCCATTAGAGATGAGTTTTCTTAATTCATCTAACGTGGTTCCCGTGATTAATGCTATCTGAATAGCCTTTAATCTTTCTAAATCCAAAATCTGAGAAATCGTGGGCAACAGTTGTAACCCATCATTAGCAAATTTTATCTTTAAAGCGACTTCAATGCTTGACAAAATACCGCGTATTTCGCCACGTTGCTCACCGCGTATCTCGCCACGTCGCTCGCCTTCTTGTAAAATTTGCTGATACCAGGGAGATTGCTCTAATACTGCCATATCCCACCTCATTATTTGTTGTACTACTCGACTTTCTAACACAAAACTGGCTAGAAATGCCATGAGTGATTCTAATTCACTCAAATTTTCATCCGTGCGTAAGATTCGCAAAGCGCGTTTAATCGTTGTCTCTTCGGCTCCGCCTTTGAGAATAGGCACAAAGGGAAGCAGTGATGAAACGGGTTGTTGAAACGCGATTTCCACATCGACTTCCCAAAGGTTTATTACTCGGTAATCTTGACGGGCTTCTAAACCGGCAAAACTGGATTCATAACGCGTTGGGATTTCTTGATCACTTACTTGGAGAATGTTGATTAAGACGGGATAGGTTGGCAGTTGATATTTTTCTTCTGCTAAGGCGGCATAAGCCCGCATTCGTCTTGGCATTTCTGAGCGATAACGTAATTGTAATTCGTTAAGGACAAGAAATTCTCCCAGTTGTGGACTATAGACTCGGACTAAGACATCTCCTTCCCGGCTAATCCATTGGAAGTCTGAGTCTATTATATCTCGGACTTGGAGATTGGGAAATTGTGTCACCCATTGCACCCAGTTAACGGGTGCTAGGCTGATTAATCTTTTACTACTTATGTCGGCGGTTTTTGTCATTTTTAGATAAAAACTTTAGCATATTTTCCTCTTTTTATTATATCTAACTTTCGGGTACACTTTATCATTTTTTTGTTAAATTTCATGGTTAATTAGCGTTTTTTTTTTGATAAATTAACCACAAAAACACAGAGACACAAAGGAAAGAAAAGAGAGAGAAAGTCTATCTGGAAAATGTGATTGCGACATATAGGGGCGGGTTCAGAAGTATTCTGGTTATGTTTTGAAGATCCTGGTGAACCCGCCCTTACCATGTAGAGAAGATACCAATAAACCCGCCCTTACTATGTAGAGAAGATACCAATAAACCCGCCCTTACTATGTAGAGAAGATACTAATTAGTGGGAAATTACTCTTGAGTATCAAGCTGCCCACTTTTTAAGACTAAAGCAGGGTAAACTAAGATAAAAAATACCATCCAAATTAAGATAGGGATTGATATTAATACCGTTAGCCAAATAATTTTAAAGACAAACCAACTCCCTGAAATTATCGTAATTCCTGTGAGCAAAATTGACCACGGTTGACACCACCAAGGTTTATAATCCCATACCGTCTTTTCTCTGTCTAATCTGCTTTCATCGGGGTTCATCGTAGTTTCCTTTATAAATTCCTTAATTGTTCGACAAAAGTCCTGTGTTTCACACTGGCTAACCCTTGTTGTAATACTGTCAAAACTTCGGCTAAATTCATGCTTAACATGGCTTGAGATGCTAACCATAAACCGGAAAATGTTTGACTTTTGATAAGGGCATTTTCGTCAAATTATAAGGGTAAATACTTGTCATTGAGAAACGATCGCGGGTTTCTGATTCCATCAATTTATGATATCACAGAAACCCGCGGGTTTGGTATCTCAAAACAATCAACAATTACAGAGGGTTGCCACAACTAGAACAAAAACGATCGCGCTCTTTAACGGCCCCCCCACATTGAGGACAAAAATGTTTAACTTCCTGAGTCGGAGAACCGATTTGCATCGCCATATTACCCATTTGCATTTGCATCGGGTTCATCGACATTTGCATATTCCCCATTCCCATCGGTTTCATGGGTTCCATCGGTTTCATGGGCTCCATCGGTTTCATGGGTTCCATCGTCGTTTTAGGCATTTCTTCTGACGCGACTTGTTGAAGCGGTAACACCTCCGCACCCGTCAGAGAAGGAATCGCGGTTAAAACACTCATCCCACTCCCTTGTAACATCACAAAACGAGAACCTTGTTCTCCCTCAAACCGCAATACTACCCCCGTCGGGGTGCGAAAGACACTCGGAGGTATTAACCACTTACCCGTGACAAAACTACTACTTGACTGTTGTTGTTGCCCCGCGCTACTACTCACTAAACGAATAACGGTCTCTATTCCCGCGTTTTCCAGATAAACTTGTTGACCGAGACCCAGGTTACATACATAAACCATAATCTCAAAATCTGTTTTCTTGACTACTTTTTGACTATAATTCATTGGGGAAATTATTCTTTTAAATGATACAAAATTATTACAAAACTTGATAAATTGACATAACACGCGATCGTGAAGTGTTGTAGGATACAAACAAGATCCTAATTCAGGATAAACAGTATCAATAGTTACCAAAATCAACCTATTGTAAAAGCCGTGAAATTTGATTCCTACGATCCGGGCGAATTTTATGATGAATTATTCGTCACGAAAGGCCAACCACGCCCAGAAGCCTCTATCCTTGTACAAAAAATAAACTCCTTAGCGTCAGGAGAATTAGGGCGACGTCAACAAGCCGCCCAAATCGCGATGATGAAATTAGGCGCGACTTTCAATGTCTATGGGGATACTCAAGGGACCGAGCGTATTTTTCCTTTTGATGTTATTCCCCGCATTGTTAATGCTGAAGAATGGGAAGGCATAGAAAGGGGTTTAAAACAGCGTATTCATGCTCTTAATCTCTTTCTTTCTGATATCTATGGCGAGCAAAAAATTGTCAAAGATGGCATCATTCCTGCGGAGTTAATAGCCTCAGCCACCGGGTTCCTGAAACCTTGTATTGGCTTAAATCCTCCTCATGGTATTTGGTGTCATATTACTGGCACGGATTTGGTGCGAGATAAGGATGGAAAATGGTACGTTTTAGAAGATAATATGCGTTGTCCTTCTGGCGTTTCCTATGTATTGGAAAATCGTCGGGTAATGAAAAGTACCTTTCCTCAAATTTTTGCCCAATTAGGGATTCAACCTGTGGATGATTATCCCAGTCATCTCTTAGATACACTTCTCAATTTAGCCCCGGATCATATCTCTAATCCGACGGTTGTTGTTCTCACTCCGGGGATTTACAATTCTGCTTATTTTGAACATTCTTTTTTGGCTCAACAAATGGGAATTGAGTTAGTCGAAGGCCGTGATTTAGTCATAGCCGATGGTTATGTTCAAATGAGAACAACTAAGGGGTTACAACGGGTTGATGTGATCTATCGACGTATTGATGATGATTTTATCGATCCTTTGGCATTTCGCCCGGATTCACTTTTAGGTATTCCGGGGTTAATGGAGGTATATCGTCATGGGAGAGTCGCGTTAGCGAATGCTTTAGGCACTGGGGTGGCAGATGATAAAGTGATTTATGCTTATGTCCCCCAAATTATTCGTTATTATTTGGATGAAGAGCAAATTTTAGCTAATGTTCCCACTTATGTTTGTTGGGAGGAAAAACAATTAGACTATGTGCTCAATAATCTCGATAAACTTGTCGTTAAAGCCGCGAATGAGTCGGGGGGTTATGGGATGTTAGTGGGACCTCATGCTACGGTGGAAAAACGCGCCTCCTTTGCGGAAAAGATTAAGGCAAATCCCCGTAATTATATCGCGCAACCGACGTTATGTTTATCGAGGGTTCCCACAATTCTTGAGGATAATTTTGAGGGGTGTCATGTTGATTTAAGACCTTATATTTTATATGGCCAAGATATTTATGTCCATCCGGGGGGCTTAACTCGCGTTGCTTTGAAACGGGGTTCTTTAGTGGTAAACTCTTCTCAAGGGGGTGGGAGTAAGGATACTTGGGTTTTGTGTAATGAATTGGGTTGATTGTGTAAGACGCATTTTAACCACATAAAGTAAGACAGGCATCCTGCTTGTCACGGGACTTAATGTTTGTGCAGTAAGACTTTTAAATGCGTAACAACTTACCCACAAAAATGGATTAAGACATGGTGGGTTAGGTGGAGATTTCCCTTTTCTCTTTGATGAAATAATTATAGCCACCTAACTCACCCTACATCAGTTATAAATATCAGGGAAAAATACCTAACAATTATTATGTTAAGTCGTGTTGCTGATTCAATTTACTGGCTCAACCGCTATATTGAAAGAGCGGAAAATATCGCTCGTTTTGCCGATGTCAATTTTAATCTTATTCTTGACTCTCCCAGCGGTATTACTCAACAATGGTTTCCTTTAGTCCAAACTACGGGAGATACCCCATATTTTCAAGAAAAATATGGCCAGCCAACGGCTGATAATGTCATTCATTTTCTCACTTTCGATCGCGCTTATTCTAATTCGATTATCTCTTGTTTGCAATCCGCCCGCGAAAATGCGCGATCGGTACGAGAAATTATTTCCTCGGAAATGTGGGAGGAAATTAATAGTTTTTATATGATGGTGAGGGATGCGGCAAATCAGCAAAATTTGTCTAATTTAGCGGATTTCTTTGCGGAAGTAAAAATGAAGGGACATTTATTTGCCGGGGTAATGGATGCGACGATGACTCATAATGAAGGTTGGCATTTTGGCTATATGGGACGTTTATTAGAACGCGCCGATAAAACCAGTCGCATTCTTGATGTAAAATATTTTATTCTGTTACCTTCTGTCAATGATGTTGGCACTCCTTTGGATGAAATTCAATGGATGTCTTTGTTAAAGTCGGCTAGTGCTTATGAGATGTATCGAAAGCGCAAACAACATCGTATTACACCTATGGGAGTGGCGGAATTTTTGATTTTAGATCGTGAGTTTCCTCGCTCAATTCATTTTTGTTTGTTACAAGCAGAGCGATCGCTCCATGAAATTACAGGAACTCCCGCGGGCACTTGGTGTAACCCTGTAGAAAGAGTTTTAGGGCGTTTACGTTCGGAATTAGATTATATTACGATTGAGGATATTTTCAACACCGGACTCCATGAATTTATGGATCATTTACAGCAACAAGTTAACTCGGTAGGAAAGAGCATTTTTGAAACGTATTTCGATTTACAACCTATTAGTTAATCGTGGAAAAAGTTGGTAAAATTTGATTTATCTCTCTCCGCGAAACCTGTCAATATTTTAGGTTTTCGGCTTGAGGTTTTCACTTACATCCTATTACCTATAGCAATCCTATTTCAATTGTAAGATTTTTGTAGGGGCAATCCCCCCGTGGTTGCCCCACCCAGGTGGCCGTGGTTGCCCCACCCAGGTGGCCGTGGTTGCCCCACCCAGGTGGCCGTGGTTGCCCCACCCAGGTGGCCGTGGTTGCCCCACCCAGGTGGCCGTGGTTGCCCCACCCAGGTGGCCGTGGTTGCCCCACCCAGGTGGCCGTGGTTGCCCCACCCAGGTGGCCGTGGTTGCCCCACCCGGGTGGCCGTGGTTGCCCCACCCGGGTGGCCGTGGTTGCCCCACCCGGGTTGGGGGGTAGGCACGGGGGCACTACCCCTACGTTTTTACCACAATTTATTTAGGATTGCTATATTACCTATTACCTATTACCTATTACCTCATGCGTTACAAAATCCTTCACACAACGACTTATCATTACAGTAAGCCCGTTGAATTAGAACCCCATATTATTAGATTACGATCGCGATCCTGTGTCTTTCAAACCTTACATAAATTTGCCCTAGAAATTACACCACAACCAACGGGAATATCTGAAATATTAGACTGGGAAGGAAATAGTATCATAAAAACATGGTTTAATCAACCCACAGAAAAACTTAACCTAAAAGTTATTTCCGAAGTAGAAACCCATTGCTTAAACCCCTTTAATTATCTATTAGAACCTTGGGCCGTAACATTACCAATTATTGATTACCCCCAATCTATGTTAACACATCTTCAACCTTATTTACAACATTCTGGGGACCCAATTTCCGTACAATTAGCCCAAGAAATATCCCATAAAGTTAATGGGCAAATGGTTTTATTTCTCAGCGAATTAAATAACTTAATATATCGGACTTGTACTTATACTGTGAGAGAAACAGGGGAGCCTTATCCTCCTAGTATTACTTGGAAAAAACAGTTAGGCTCTTGTCGAGATTTAGCCGTTTTATTTATGGATACTTGCCGCGCGATCGGGTTAGCTTCTCGTTTTGTTAGTGGTTATCAAGAAGGCGATCCCGATAATGACGAAAGACATTTACATGGATGGGCTGAAGTGTATTTACCCGGTGCAGGATGGCGGGGTTTTGATCCGAGTCATGGATTAGCAGTAAGCGATCGTCATATTATTTTAGCCGCGAGTGCTCATCCCCGTTACGCGGCGCCGATTTCCGGTAGTTTTCGCGGTGTTGGTGCTCAGTCAAACATTGAATATACCTTATCTATTCAATCCATATAAAGTAGGATAAGCATCCTGCTTGTCACCCTTAAGCCCACGCACTATGACTTGAAAATGTGTAAGAGCTTAAACCCGGTTTTTTGGTATAGTAGTGCCAGCCTCTGGCTCCCTTAATTCTTATTCAAGTAGTGCCAGCCTCGGGCTGGCACAATTCTAGCTTGTGAAATTCATTAGCCAGCAAGATGCCTGCACTACTATAGAAAAAACATTGTAGGAGAAAAATGGTCATTATCCGTCAAGAAAGACAGGAAGATATTGCCAGTATTCATCAGGTTAATGCGAGGGCCTTTTCCAGTATTGGTGAAGCTAATTTAGTGGATAAATTACGATCGCGTCATCAGATCATTTTATCATTAGTAGCAATCGAAGAGGAGCAAATAGTCGGCCATATTTTGTTTACTCCCGTTGCCCTCTCTGGGAATGAAAAAGAATATATGGGTGTTGGGATAGGTCCCTTAGCAGTATTACCCAAGTTTCAAAAACAAGGAATAGGAACTCTTTTAGTCCAAACCGGGTTAGAGCAATGTCAAAAAAGGGGTTATGAATTTGTGGTGGTTTTGGGCGAGCCTGGGTATTATTCTCGCTTTGGTTTCGTCTCAACTAGCCGATATCATATTCGTTGTGAGTATGATGTTCCCGTTGAAGCCTTTATGGCGATCGCGTTACAAGAAGGAGCCTTAACACAACGTCCGGGTGTGGTAAAATATGAGCCAGAATTTAATGATGTTTAAAATTTCGTTCAAGAGACATCTCCAAAAACTCTTGTGGGGCAGGCATCTTGCCTGCCTTTGACCTTATTTTTAAGAGATGTCTAATATTACCCCCATCATAGACTCCAAAATATATTCCTCTTTGCCTCTCCGACAAGGAGAAGGTAGGGGTAACTCATTTTTAATTAACACAAAAAAATATGAAACAATTAAAATCAAGTTCCGCGGACTTACGTCAACTATATGAAGAAATTATAACCGTTAAATATGTAGCTGAACCCCTCAAAGCTGTTACTCTTGAAGATGATGCAATCACCATTCAACAATGGATGAAGCATCAAGATTTTGATGTCGTAGGAATCGAAGAAAATGGCATTATTTGTGCTTATCTCGAACGGAATTACTTAGGAAAAGGTTTATGTAAAGACTATCAAAAACTCTTTCATCCCTCCGAATTAATTTCCTCCTCGACTCCCCTGATGCAATTATTACCCCTATTGCGAGACAAAAAACGATTATTCGTCTTAGAATACAATCGGATTAATAGTATTGTTACCTATGGAGATTTACAAAAAGCACCCGTCAGAATGTTATTATTTAGCTTAATAACTCTATTAGAAATGAATTTATTGAAAATTGTAAGGAATTATTTTTCCGGGGATAATTGGCAGAAAAAACTCCGAAGTGAACGGGTAGAAATGGCGAAAAAACTATGGGAATTAGAACGAGCAAAAAATGAAGCATTGGACTTATTAGATTATCTCCAATTTTGCGATAAACGAGACTTAATTCTGACTTCGCCGGAACTTTGCCAAAAATTAGGATTAACTTCCAAACGAGGGGCCGAACGATTATTTAAGTCCGCAGAAGCCTTAAGAAATAGATTAGCCCACGCCCAAGATTTAGTCACCGGTTCATCTTGGCCCGATATCATTAATTTAGCCGGAGAAATTGAGAATTTATTACAAAAATGTGAAGAATGGGAAATGAGAGAGTAATCAGGTTTATTTGGTGCAATTGGCAACCACTATGCCCCGATCGCGCTTTTGTGCAACTCCCGATCTTGACCCATCTTCACGAAAATGTAAAAAAATGTAACTATTTGCTCAAAAAATGGAAAAATATGCTAATGTATGACACATCCAAATGAGAAAATCTCCCCTAGCATTAAAAAAAACTTTGTGAACCCACAAAAGTTAGTCTCAGCATGAGAATGTAAGAGAGAAAGACTCATGGATCAAATGATCGCCAAATTATTGCCCAAGTATGGGCGAATGGCAGAAACGTAAAAATCAATTTATTGCCAATGAACATCGTTTCCCACTTAAAAGAGCGAATGTCGGTCCAAAGACCGATAAACATGAAAAAATTGTGATCATAACAACAAAAACTCGGAAAATCGAAGGCTAACCGCGATAGATATAGAACGGTTTTCCCTCAGAGAAGTTTTCGCGTGACAAAGTGTGTGTAGGATAATTTAGGAAAGCTGCCTCTAATTGAGGATGGCTTGTCGTCTTGTCTCTAATAATTGTCAATCAGGAGGAATGTTGAATGTCCACATCGGAAACCCCACAGTATCGTTTTGAAACCCTACAAATTCATGGGGGCCAATCTCCCGATCCCACCACAAATGCGCGTGCGGTTCCCATTTATCAGACAACTTCTTATGTCTTTAATAGTGCGGAGCATGGCGCGAATTTATTTGGTTTAAAGGAATTTGGGAATATTTACACCCGCTTGATGAACCCGACTACCGATGTTTTTGAACGTCGAGTTGCGGCCTTAGAAGGGGGCGTGGGGGCTCTGGCTACTTCTAGCGGTCAAGCCGCGGAATTTATCGCGATTAGTAACATTTGTCAACCCGGAGATAATATTGTTTCTACCAGTTTTTTATATGGGGGAAGCTATAACTTATTTAAGGTGACATTACCACGTTTAGGCATTAATGTCAAGTTTGTTGATGGAGATAATCCAGAGGATTTCCGTAGCGCGATCGATGAGAAAACGAAAGCGATTTACGTGGAAAGTATTGGTAATCCTCAATTCAATATACCTGATTTTGCGGCTCTGGCGGATGTGGCCCATGAAAATGGTATTCCTTTAATTGTTGATAATACTTTTGGGTGTGCCGGATATTTATGTAGTCCCATTGAACATGGTGCGGATATCGTTGTTGAGTCCGCGACAAAATGGATCGGCGGACATGGTACTTCCATCGGCGGTGTCATTGTTGACTCTGGGAAATTTGACTGGGGTAATGGGAAATTTCCTGTGTTTACGGAACCCTCCCCAGGGTATCATGGTCTAAACTTTTATGAAGTTTTTGGCCCGAAAGGTCCCTTTGGTAATATCGTCTTTATCATTCGGGCACGAGTGGAAGGAATGCGTGATTTAGGTCCCTGTCTGAGTCCCTTTAATTCCTTCTTATTATTGCAAGGATTAGAAACATTATCGTTGCGGGTTGATCGTCATTGTGCGAATGCTTTAGCCTTAGCCCAATGGTTATCAGAACAACCCGATGTTGCGTGGGTGAATTATCCGGGGCTAGAAAATCATCCTTCCCATGAAAACGCGAAGAGATATCTCAAAAATGGGTTTGGATGTGTGTTAAACTTCGGGATTAATGGTGGTTTAGAAGCGGGTGTTAAGTTTATTAACTCTGTCAAATTAGCTTCTCATTTAGCCAATGTGGGAGATGCGAAAACCTTAGTTATTCATCCTACTTCTACCACCCATCAACAATTAACAGAAGAGGAACAAGTCTCTGCGGGAGTCACCCCTGATTTAATTCGTGTTTCTGTTGGTTTAGAACATATTGAGGATATTAAAGCTGATTTCGCTCAAGCTTTTGAGCTTGTCAGAAAGTAGGCTTAATTTTCACTAAAATCCTCTAATGGCTAGTAGGGTTTTATCCCTACTTCCATTTTTTCTGGGTAGTAGGATAGCAATTTGCCCTCACATACTACCTGTGATTTTCTCTCATTGATGGAGGTGGTGAAAGCCATGAAGAACTATCAACATTTTATCGATCGTCAAACCAAAATTTATCGGATTCCAGAACCAGTAACACTAGAATCTGGTAAGGTGTTGATGGATGTTCATGTCGCCTATTGCACTTGGGGAACCCTTAATAAGAAGGGTAATAACGCGATTTTAATTTGTCACGCGCTGACGGGATGGGCTAATGCAGAACAGTGGTGGACACCACTTTTTGGTCCCGAAAAAAGCTTCGATCCTCAGAAAGATTTTATTATTTGTAGTAATGTGTTAGGCAGTTGTTATGGGACAACGGGGCCGACATCAATTAATCCTGAGACGGGAGAGGTTTATGGGCCGGATTTTCCCCTGATTACTATTCGAGATATGGTACAAATTCAAGGGTTATTATTAGAAGCTTTAGGTGTAGAACACTTAAAATTAGTAATCGGTGGTTCCTTAGGGGGAATGCAAGTTTTAGAATGGGGGGTTTTGTATCCTGAAAAAGTGGACGCGATCGCGTCTTTTGCCATTTCAGGACGACATTCGGGGTGGTGTATTGGTATTAGTGAAGCCCAACGACAAGCGATTTATGCTGATCCGAATTGGTGTAATGGTTATTATACCGCCGAAAAAGAACCCAAGGCGGGATTAGCCGCGGCACGGATGATGGCGATGTTAACTTATCGCAGTCGTGACAGTTTTGAAGTGCGATTTGGCCGCGAGCGACAACTAGGGACTGGTGACTTCGCGATCGAGAGTTATTTGCGTTATCACGGTGATAAATTAGTTAAGCGTTTTGATGCTAATTCTTATATCCGATTGACACAAGCAATGGATAGTCATGATTTGGGGCGCGATCGGGAAAATTATGAAGAAGTATTAAGGGGAATTAAATTACCGACATTAATAGTTGGTATTAGCAGTGATGTATTATATCCACCTGTAGAGCAACAGGAATTAGCCGATTTAATTCCCAATGCAGAAATCAGATGGTTAAAGTCACCTCATGGCCATGACGCGTTTTTAATTGATATGGAAATTCTCAATGAGATGATTCTGGAATTTGGCGCGAATAAAACTGTGAATACTTTATGTCGTGCTTAAGAATTAGGCCTTTTTTAGTTAACCCAGTTTTGGATAAAAACTGGTTTTTTTGTGAAAAGAATTAGCGGATTTTTATGAACCACAAAGGCACAGAGGACACAGAGGAAAGAAAAGAGAGAGAAAGTCAATAGGGAAAATGTGTACGCGACAGATTTGTAGGGGATATTTCACCTGTATCTTCAAAACATAACCCGATTATTTACCGATAGTGCATAACTTTTTCCATAAGGTATGGTGAAAAAAGTAGCGCGGGCATCTTGCCCGCAAGTCCGCGTCTCACGGGTACGATCGCGATCGACTGACATTTTTTTCGATTTTATGCTATAATAAGGTTAACTTCAAAGTCTCTGCTATCCATGAAAAAAGTTATGATAGAAAAAGAAAATAACTCGACTTTCCAAAAAGTCATTGAAGCCGTCGAAGCACTGCCCTGTGAGGCACAAGAAATGCTTGTTAATATTATCCAAAATCGCCTGAGACAGAAAAAACGTGATGAATTAATCCAAGCTGTTACAGAATCCCGTGAAGCTTATTTAAACGGAAATGTCACGCGAGGAACGGTGGCTGATTTAATGAAGGAGTTAGAAGAGTAATGAAATTAGTTTGGAGTTCTAAATTTATCAGAGAATTTAAGCGGCTTAAACGTCAAAACCCCCAACTGATTCCCCAAGTAGAGCAAACTTTACAAAGTTTAACTGATGACCCCTTTCATCCGAGTTTGCGAACTCATAAACTCCAGGGAGACTTATCAGGAATTTGGGCTTGTTCGATTGATTATAACAATCGAATCTTATTTGAGTTTGTTAATAATTCTGATGCAGACACGGTAGAAATTTTATTACATACTCTTGGCTCTCACGATACTGTTTATTAAATTTTCCCCTAGGATACATCACATTACGATGGCTTTTTTCCCTGATTTATGTTATAATCATCAATAATAAAATTTATGGGGAGAAACCAAAATGAGTAAAACTCTTTTACCCTTAGAGTCATCATTTTTACAACTACGATCGCGCATCGAATATCCTAGCGCGGGAATATTGAGTAAAATCATTCTGCAATTACCAAAATGTCAATATACCCTCTTTTGTCTGGCAGAAGGAACCGAAATCTCGGAACATACTTCCACCAAAAATGCTACCGTAAACGTCCTTGAAGGTAAAGGAATTTTAACCCTAGAAGGTAAAGATATTCCCTTAGAAACAGGAGTCTTTATCTTTATGCCCGAAAATGCACCCCACGCGTTAAAAGCTACGGAAAATTTAGCCTTTTTGCTCACTCTTTCTGAAACTACCTAAAAAATACATTAGGGACACAATATTTGTGTGTCCCTGGTGTTATCCATCTGCGAAAAAGACTATAGCAATCCGAAATAGGTTGTGGTAAAAACTCTTCTTTAGTGCCAGAGTCCCTATCCACAGAAGGGGGCAACCACTTCTGGATTGCCCCTAGGAAAATATTACAATTGAAATAGGATTGCTATCTACTATAATTATTAACAATTACAGGGGAAATTTTCTATGACAACTACAGACATTTTGACATCTCCTAAAACTTGGATGTGGCAGGGGTTTCCTATTTGTTATCAATCACAGGGCGACTCAGGACCGGGGATCGTTTTTGTACATGGTTTTGGTGCTTCTTGGGGACATTGGCGCAAAAATATTTCCGTTTTATCTACTCAATGTCGCTGTTACGCGATCGATTTAATTGGTTTTGGCGCGTCTGCTAAACCCACACCCGGAGATACTATTAATTATACTTTTGAAACCTGGGGAAAACAAATCGCGGATTTTTGTCGAGAAGTTGTCGGAAGTCCGGCTTTTTTAGTCGGTAATTCCATCGGATGTATCGCGGTAATGCAAGCTGTCGTAGATTATCCTGATATCGCGTTAGAAGTGGCTCTTCTTAATTGTTCTTTAAGATTACTCCATGATAGAAAACGTGCGACAATGCCTTGGTATCGACGTATTGGGGCTCCGATCGCTCAAAAGATATTAAGTATTAAAGGGGTAAGTCAATTCTTTTTTAATCAATTGGCAAAACCTACTACGGTGAGAAATATTTTATTACAAGCTTATAAACGAGATGACGCGGTGACTGATGAGTTAGTTAATATTATTTTAGAACCGGCAAAAGATGAGGGTGCGGTGGATGTTTTTGTCGCGTTTATTCGTTATTCTCAAGGGCCTTTACCCGAAGATTTATTACCGATTTTACCTTGTTCCGCGTTGGTATTATGGGGCACGGATGATCCTTGGGAACCGATCGATTTAGGGAGAGAATTTGTTAAGTTTTCTACGGTAAAAAAATTTATTCCTTTAGAGGGTGTTGGCCATTGTCCCCAGGATGAAGCACCGGAATTAGTTAATCCTATTTTATGGGATTGGGTTTTTAATCAGTTGTAGATCCTAGAAACCGGGTTTCTCAGATCACCTTTGCATCAATACCGAGATTTGGTAAGAAACCCGGTTTCTCAAATCCCACGCGATACGGCCTAACCCTGAGCCAAGAAACCGGGTTTCTGCGATAATTGTGGCATCCTCACCGAGATTTTGCTAAGAAACCCGGTTTCTCAACCCCCCACGCGATACGGCCTCAGCCTCAGCCAAGAAACCGGGTTTCTACGACAATTTTGGCATCATCACCGAGATTTGGTAAGAAACCCGGTTTCTTAAGATTTTTAGAAGAGATTAGGTGCTATAATGCAATCATTAGTATTTGCTCGAATCTCCTCGCTATGTCTACTGCTTCTCAGGATAACTCTCCGTTGAGTGGCGATTCCCAACTTGATAGTTTAATACACTCTTTGGGAATAGATTTACATCTCCATAGTCATTCTCAGTCTGCTGATTCTACTGGTGATTCTCAACATTTATTACAAAGCCTGAATCCAGTCAGTCAGTTATTCGACTCCGATTCTGATCACGGTTTATTCGCTTCTGGTGGTGAAAATAAACCTCTTTTTTCTCATCACTCAGATCCCTTGGATTTAGGATTTCATCACACAGGAATTGAGGCTCCTAACTTTAACGATTCTAGGGATTATAATTTAACAGATACCTCTATTTCTCCCCAGGAATTAACAACAGATCCTTTTATTAATTTGGATCAAAATTTAGATTCAACCCATTTATCTAATCTAACAGATCATCCTTCTTTGGAGCATTTTTCTTCCCATTCTCATGCAGAAATTTCCTCTGCTTATCCTCGGGAAAATCACCCCCAGACTCTTAATTATACCGATTCTGGAGCTATTACTCCCGATGATGATAATTCAGTTGATTTGATTGGCGATAAAGTTTGGTTTCATAAATATGGGACTGGTCAAATTGGAACTGTCGATGGACATAAATTTTATCGTGGAGGTGACTATATTGGACGTTTGGGAGCGGATCTTAATGTATATGATGCTGATGGGCATAAAATTGGTTATGTGACTCCTTCTGGACGCGCTTATACTACAAATGGAAAGCTATTTGCTACCGGAGGAACTGCTCGTTGGGCTGCGGCTACATTGGTGTTTAATACTTGTACTGTTTCATAGAAACCCGGTTTCTTTAACAATATCTTCGCCATTTTCATGTAGGTTGGGTTGAGGGAACCGAAACCCAACGCATTTGTTGGGTTTTGCGCTACGCGCACGCGGCGCAGGCCTCAACCCAACCTACAAAGAACATCAGTTTTTCGGTTTGGCGAAGGTGTTGTTTAAGAAACAGGGGTTCTGAAAAGCTAATTTTACTAAGGAGAAATAACAATGGTTTGGGATTTAGCACAAGGAATGATCACAACAATTCAAGGTGTTTTTACGCCATTTCAAATAGAAGCGAATCGGCAAGATTTTCAAAAAGATGTAGAAGTCTTTAGAACTGCTTCTCAATTTGTATTAGAAGCCAGTCGGCAAGATTTTCAAACTGATTTAGAAGCGAATCGGCAAGATTTTCAAAAAGATGTAGAAGTCTTTAGAACCGCTTCTCAATTTGGCTTAGAAGCCAGTCGGCAAGATTTTCAAACTGATGTGGAAATCTTTAGAACCGCTTCTCAATTTGCACTACAAGGAAAGCAGCAAGACTTTCAAGTGGCTTTGGAAGGAGTGCGACAAAAATTTAATCGAGAAATCGAAGAATATCGGCAGTTTTGCGAAAATGCACGACTGCAAAAACGACAAGATTTTGAACGGGAACAGTTAACTCGACGCTTACAACATGAACAAAGATTAGAAGAATATCGTCGGGAAACTCAATTGATATTATCTCGCCTTCAATTGCTGATGGCTATAGAGCTCGCCGATGATAAACAAATTCGAGATACTTTCCCCCTTAAAACTCCAGCCAGAGTGATTTTAGAGGCTTATAAAGGCTATCAGGAAAGTTATCGGAATATTCCGCTTTTGGTGATTATTTCACCCCCAGCATTAGAGTTTGAAAAATTTCCCAATGCGGCTCAGGGTTTTAGTAAAATTGAGGTTTCATTGACGGATCAAGTGCAGGAATTTGGCAAATATTACCCCCTCACCAGTCAAGAAAGACCTGTTAGATATCAAGGTGCTGATTGGGAAAGTAAATCTTCTCATGGTAAGAGTGCGGTGGATATTCTGCATCATGTCCTTAACTCAATTCCTACTGTGGTTTTAGAGTCTAAGGTGGATGGGGATTTACTGCGGATTTATTTAGCGGGTTGGGATATGCTAGAAAAAGTGCCTCATTATGAAAAGGTGTTGACGATTCCTTGGAAAGAGGTTTTGTATCCGATCGCTCGCAAATATGCCCAGGAGTGGCGAGAGTACCGGATGAAGTTATTAGAAAAAGGCAGAAGTTTAGAGGATATAAAGCGGCGTGGTGGAGATGATGAACTGAATCTTTTAATCTTAGAGGAAGAGGAGGAAGATCAGGAGTTTGGTAGAAGTGGTCAGCACGATTATAAATACAATGTGCGCGAAGATAAGTATATTCGAGAATTGGCGCAATTTTTAGGGATTTGCCATTGTATTTTAGTGGGTTTGATGGCCGATCGCTATCATTTTTCTCATGGTGATGTGCGTCCCAAATTGCCGGAATTGTTACCCGGATTATTGGAAAAGGTGCCGAGTGAAAGTTTGCGGGAAATGCTGGTGGGTGAGATTGTTTTTAGTTATCAAAATCTCTATCAGTTGACGGGAGTCGATCGACCTCATCTGATTCCCTATTTATTTTTGGATTTTGCACTGAGTTTGAGTTATTTACCGGATAAATCTTGGGCAAGAAAACAGATTGAGTATTCGTTGTTATCTTGGTTGAAACTCAGAAACTTGGTTGATTCTTTTGCAGAACCGAAAGCGGGTTTGTTGGATTTATTAGAGGCATTTGCATTAGCTTTGACGGTGGCGGATGTTGAATATGTGGAAAAGTTGGGTGGGTGTTTGGCGGCTGTTGGGGAAAGTCAACACCAGGAAATCATTCGGGAAGAGATGCAGCGCAAAGCAGAATACAAACGCCAACAAGAAGCCGAACGCAGACGCAAGCTAGAAAACGTCTCACTTGCTTGCACCTTCACTGCCCATTTTCAGACGGTTAATTCCGTCGCCATCAGCCCAGATGGGCAAACTCTTGTTAGTGGCAGTTTCGACAACACGATTAAGATTTGGCAGTTGAGTACAGGGCGGGAACTTCACACCCTGACTGGGCATTCTATGTCGGTTAATTCCGTCCCCATCAGCCCAGATGGGCAAACTCTTGTCAGTAGCAGTGATGACAAGACGATTAAGATTTGGCAGTTGAGTACGGGGCGGGAACTTCACACCCTGACTGGGCATTCTAGCAACGTTCGTTCTGTCGCCATCAGTCCGGATGGGCAGACGCTCGTTAGTGGCAGTTATAAAGAGATTAAGATTTGGCAGTTAAGTACGGGGCAGGAACTTCGTAGTCTAACTGGGAATTTTTCTGAGGTTGATTCTGTCGCCATCAGCCCGGATGGGCAGACTTTTGTCAGTGGCAGTTATGATAAGACGATTAAGATTTGGCAGTTAAGTACAGGGCAAGAACTTCGCACCCTGACTGGGCATACTCACTGTGTTTATTCCGTCGCCATCAGCCCAGATGGGCAAACCCTTGTCAGTGGCAGTTTCGACAACACGATTAAGATTTGGCAGTTGAGTACGGGGCAAGAACTTCGCACCCTGACTGGGCATTCTGACCTTGTTATTTCCCTCGCCATCAGCCCGGATGGGCAGACCCTTGTGAGTGGCAGTTATGACAAGACGATTAAGATTTGGCAGTTGAGTACAGGGCAGGAACTTCGTACCCTCACGGGGCATTCTAGTCACGTTCAGTCCCTCGCCATCAGCCCGGATGGGCAGATCCTTGTCAGTGGCAGTGGTGACAAGACGATTAAGATTTGGCGGGTGGTGTGACTCAGAAACTTAGAAACTGGGTTTCTCTGATAATTTTTCCTAGAAAGAAACCGGGTTTCTGCGATAATTTTGGCCTCCTCACCGAGATTTGGGTAAGAAACCCGGTTTCTGATCCCCCCACGCCTGCTCCAAGAAACCGGGTTTCTGAGACAGTTTTTGCATCCTCACCGAGATTTGGGCAAGAAACCCGGTTTCTCAACCCCCCACGCGATACGGCCTCAGCCAAGAAACCGGGTTTCTACCACAATTTGGGCATCCCAACAGAGATTTGGGTTTCAAACCCTGTTTCTGAGTCCCCCACGCGCAACCGCCCAAGAAACTCTAAGAAACCGGGTTTCTGTGACAGTTTTGGCATCCCAACAGAGATTTGGGTTTCAAACCCGGTTTCTGAATCCCCCACGCGATACGGCCTAGCCCTAAGCCAAGAAACCGGGTTTCTACGACAATTTTGGCATCATCACCGAGATTTGGGTAAGAAACCCGGTTTCTGGGTCCCCCACGCGATACGGCCTAACCCTAAGCCAAGAAACCGGGTTTCTACGACAATTTGGGCATCCCAACAGAGATTTGGGTAAGAAACCCGGTTTCTGATTCGAGGTTTCTGATTCCAAGTTAAAATGGGGAAACCTGGTTTCTAAACACTCACCCACCTTCTGATATGCCACGTCGCCAAATTATCTTCCAAACGGGTAATTACTACCATGTTTATAACCGAGGTAATAACCGTCAGCTTATCTTTTTTGAACGGGAAAACTACATTTATTTTTTACGCCAATTAAGAAACCATCTCATTACCAATGGTGTCGATATTATTGCCTATTGTTTAATGCCCAACCACTATCATTTATTAGTTCACCTACAAACCGATGATTTTTCCAAGCTGATGCAGTCATTTACTTTGTCTTATGCCAAGGCTATCAATAAACGTTATAATAGAGTTGGTCCGCTTTTTCAAGGAAGATTTCAGGCGATTCATGTAGATCAAGAAGACTATTTATTACACTTAACTCGATATATTCACTTAAACCCAGTCTGTGCTAATATAGTTGAAAAAGCAGAGGATTGGGAGTTTTCCAGCTATCAAGAATATATTGATTTGCGCCAGGGAAGTTTACCTAGAATAGATGGAACGCGATCGCAATTTCACTCAGCAGATGATTACCGTTATTTTTTAGAAGATTCAAATAGTGATCGATTAATCCAGCATTTAACCTTTGAAGAATAGAAGGCTTAAAGAAACCGAGTTTCTGCGAGAATTGTGGCATCAAAACCGAGATTTGGGTAAGAAACCCGGTTTCTGATCCCCACGCGCAACGGTCCAAGAAACCGGGTTTCTAGGAGAATTTGGGCATCCCAACAGAGATTTGCTAAGAAACCCGGTTTCTGAGTCCCCCACGCGATTAAACTGCCTGTTTACCACTACTCTCAATATAGCGTCGCAACACCGAATTAATCGTAGTTTTGTACTCTGCACTTTGCTCTCGAAACCATGCTATCACCTCAGCATCTAACTGAATCAAATTACGAGCTTGGGCGGCTGGTATTCTTAGGGTAGCATTCTCAAAAAATTCATCCGTCAAAGGTGGAATATCAGAGTAATCAATATCCTCATCATTCATCGCCTCTAACGCCGCCCAATTAGTACGAGAGATATTGCTCAAATCGTTGACGCTCATATCGGTTTGCCTTTCGTGCTGATATGATTCTAATTATATCATCCTGCCTTTCTGTCCAGACAACAACCGCGACTCCGTTTGGCAAAAACCCGATCCCAATCCAACGATCCTCCCCATAGTCAGTACGCGGATCGAGCTCAATTAGCATAGGAAGATTGAACATCTCAGAAACATCTGCAAAATCAATCCGATGTTTGGCAATATTTTCCGCTCTCTTGGCTTCGTCCCATTCAAACTGCATGAAAAATAAATCAACTTTCTTTAAGTAGGATCTAAATTTATGATACGTTATTTGGCACTCACAGAAACCGGGTTTCTGGGAGAATTTTGACATCCAAACCGAGATTTCGGCAATAAACCCGGTTTCTCAACCCCACGCGCAACGGTCAAAGAAACCGGGTTTCTGGGAGAATTTTGGCATCCAAACCGAGATTTCGGCAATAAACCCGGTTTCTGAATCCCCCGGTTTTTGTTCCTCAAATAACTTATTTCATGTTATCATAAAATCACTTCAGAGCAGAAGGGAATGACAATGCAAACCCAAGAAAAACCAGTAATCGAAAAGAAACCACAAACCGAAAAACGTTACTACACCCCAGAGGAATATCTGGCCTTAGAAGAAGCCGCGATCGACAAAAGTGAATACCATGATGGGGAGATCATACCAATGACAGGCGGAACCACCAACCACAACAGCATCATCATTAACTTGATTGCTAACTTAAAATTTGGCTTACGCGGCAAAAATTACAGCTTATTTACTAGCGACGTGCGTCTGTGGATACCCCTAACTCGTCGCTACGTCTATCCCGATATCATGGTTATTCAAGGAGAACCCGTTTATCAAGAAAATAACCAAACAATTGTGACAAATCCTCTGGTAATTATTGAGGTTTTATCCCATTCAACCCAAGACTACGATCGCGGTGGTAAATTTTTCTTTTATCGCTCAATCCCTGCCTTTAGAGAATACATTTTAATTGACCAATATAGCTATCACATCGAACAATTCGCTAAAAACTCTAAGAGCAAATGGGAATTAACAGAATATGATTCAGAAGACTCGGTATTAACCCTAGAATCCGTAGAATTTCAAATGCCGATAAGAGATATTTACGAAGGAATTAAATTTGAGGTAAAAGTCGAAGAAGGGAGTGAGCCGTAGTTAAGAAACCGGGTTTCTCAGATCACCTTTGCATCATCACCGAGATTTCGGTAAGAAACCCAGTTTCTAAGCCCCACACGATCGCGCCTCAGCCTGAGCCAAGAAACCGGGTTTCTACGACAATTGTGGCATCATCACCGAGATTTGGGTTTCAAACCCGGTTTGTGAGTTTTTTTGTTATTTCTTAAGATTTTTAGAAGAGATTAGGTGCTATAATACAATCATTAGTATTTGATCTAACCTCCTCGCCATGTCTGCTCCCTCTTAGGATAACTCTCCGTTGAGTGGGGATTCCCAACTTGATAGTTTCATACACTCTTTGGGAATAGATTTACATCTCCATAGCCACTTTCTGTCTGCTGATTCTCAACACTTGTTACAACACCTGGATTAAGTCAGTCAATTATTAAACTCTGACTTTGATCATGGTTTACATGATTCGGGTGGTGAAAATCAGTGATATCTATTAAAAATATAACAATTATTCAAGGAGCAGAAACCATGAGTAACTCAGACACTAAATGGTCCGCTGATGGTACAAACATTCCTCATATTGAACATCATACTAAAAGAAAGCATTTATTAACCGAAAAATATGTTACTAATTTAATTTATACTCTTTACGGAAAAGGGTTTCCTCGTGGAACTGATACGTTTACATTTGTTGATGGTTTTTGTGGTGGAGGTATTTACAATGATCAAGAATCACAAAATACTTGGGATGGTTCACCTATTCTCTTAATTAAGGCCGTTAGAAAAGGATATTTGGAATCAAAAAGAACTTATCCTTTAAATGTAAAATTTATTTTTATAGAAAAAAATAAACAGCATTTAGAATGTCTGAAAAATGTGGCTATGTCCCAAGCAGGATTAGGACAATTATCGGATGAAGAACCACATACTTTTAAAACTGAATTTGGTGAACTAATAGAACAGTGTGAATTTATTAGTGATGAATTTGAAAATAAGGTGAATTATTGCGTTTCTCAAGCTGAAAAAAGAAAAGGTCATTCTTTATTTTTTCTAGATCCTTACGGATGGTCTGATGTATCTATGGAAAGTTTGAGAAAAATAATAAATCGTCTTAAAAAGTCAGAAATTATTTATACATTTATGATTGATTTTATTAAACGATTTCTTTATACGCCAAATTGGACAGGGAGAAAGACTTTTGAACAGAAACTTGAAACAGATGGTTATTTTGATATTAATCATTTTCAAACTTTAGATACATTTGGAGAACAAGCAGAATTTAGAAATGAATTAATGAGATTATTCCGAGATAGAGCTAATGCAAAAAAAGTGTTTACATTTGCAATGATCCCTGATAGAAATCAAAGAGTTTTATATTATTTAATCCATCTTTCTAGTCATTTAAGAGCTTTAGAAGTAATGAAAGATAGTAGTTGGCAATTTAATAATTTAGACTATCAATATCATTATGATATTTATGGATTTGGTTTTAAATCCGCATTGTTTTATGAAGAAAATCAATTAGATTTACAATTAGATATTAACCAAGATAGTGAAACAGCTTGCATTAATAAACTTAGTAAATCAATTGATCTTTTGATAAATGAAAACCCGGATGGTATTCAATTTAAAAAAATTTGTGAAAGCACAATGGAACGTAATCCTGCTACCAGAAAACATTATTGTGAATATCTTAAACTTTTACAAGATGCTAACGAAATAGAAATTTTTAGGAACGGTAAAATCATGAAAATTACAGAGAAGACAGAATTACAAAATTCTGATATAATTAGAAAGTCAAGCCAACCTACATTATTTTATTTAAGACCTTTTCTTCAAAAAAACTAATTATGATTACTGGAACAGAAAAAATAATCAATCCTCTCCAAAAGAGTGGTTTAAATAAAAAAGGTCTATGTGACTATGTTGTTAACATAGCATCCGGTTGTCTTCATGGATGTACATTTTGTTATGTTCCTTCAACTCCAAGTATTAGAACACAACAAAAAAGATTACATCAAAAAGGAGTAGATAATCCTCAATTAGATTGGGGAAAATATCTTTTTATTCGAGAGGAAATTCCTGAAAAATTAGACCAAGTTTTGACAAGAAAAAGAAAATGGGAAAATACACCTTCTGGTAAAGGAGTTGTTTTGCTTTGTTCGGGAACTGATCCTTATCAAAATAAACAAATAGCAGAAATCACTCGTCAAACCATTAAAGTTTTAATTAAACATAATAAAAAAATTAGAATTTTAACTCGTGGTTTATTGTGGCAAAATGATTTAGATATTCTCGTTAATCCTAATATTACATTAGGAATGAGTATTCCTTGTATAAATGATGAATTACTCAAGAAAATTGAACCACAAGCACCTTTATCTTCCGATAGATATAAAGCCTTAGAAAAGGGATATCATGCTAATTGTCGTTTATATGTAGCAATGGCTCCCACTCCACCTATGATGACTTTAGATGACTTTAGATTTAATTTAGAAAAATTTATGCAAATTAATCCAGAATTAATATTTTGGGAGCCAATTAATGCCAGAGGTTCAAACGGTCAAAGAATGTTAGCCGCCGGTTTAGATTTTGCCAAGTCAATTATGACTAAAAAATCTTGGGCTGAAACTTTTATGAGACAATGGGAATTTATTGAAACAGCGGCAACAGAACTAGACTGTTTAGAGAAAATACATTTTTGGCCTGATCCCTCATTAAAAGGTTTTGTCAATGAAAAAAAAATTAATCCTTGGCTATATAAACCAACTATAGAAAAATGGAATTAGCCCTAATGGAATGGGCTAAAGCCCAACTACTAGAACCAGAAACCGGGTTTCTCAGATCACCTTTGCATCATCACCGAGATTTCGGTAAGAAACCCGGTTTCTAAGCCCCACACGATCGCGCCTCAGCCTGCTCCAAGAAACCGGGTTTCTACCAGAATTTTGGCATCATCACCGAGATTTTGGGCAAGAAACCCGGTTTCTGAACCCCAAGATTAAATATTTTCATTATTTATAATAAATGAACAATATCGCGTTATTTTTTCGCTCTTAATTGACCAATACTTGAACCAGTATAACCAGTTGTCACCCAAAGAATAGCCCTGACACCATCTCGAATTGCTTTTTCAATAGGTTCGGGATCACGGCCAGAAGGCACAGGAATAGCCTTAAAACTAATCCCCCGACTTCCTAACACAATTTCACCAATTACCCGCGATCGTCTCATGTGATCATCTGATGTAATTAGATAAATACTTTCAATGCCTTGAGATTTTAAATCATCCACCAGACTCGTAAAATTTGTCACCGTATCAACAGCGCGATAATCTAAATGTACTCGATCTAAATTAATACCTTCCTGAGAAAAAACCCATTCCGCAAACTCTGGGTTACTTCCCGAAGATACCCAAATCGGTAAATTAGGATGTTCACGGGCAAATTGTGCCGCAAATCTTTCCCTTTCCGTTGCCCCCCCAAGCACTAATAATGCTTGGGGTTGCTGTAAATGATTCTTCATTTCTTGATAACCTAAGCAACACATTACTACAACACCCATTAATAAAGAATTCCGCCATAAAGCCTTCAATGGTTGTTTTTTTACAGGATATCGTTGACATTTATCCATTGGGAAATTTATCTCAAAAAATCATACATAGTTTTACACCATTTCAGCCTCACTTACAGGGGAAGACAGAAAAAAACTGGACTTATGCTCTAACCCGGTTACAAACAATTGCCTGATTTAAGCTTGATTCTGAAAACGAGAAACTTGGTTTACAGGCCAACGATCGCGCTCAATCCCCTTCCCTAACTAATAACTAATTTGCAAAGTCACAGAAGCCTCGACTTCTTGTTCCCCACCGACAACGGGAGTCACGGATGGGGCTTTTGCCTCGGCAATATTCCCAGAACGAAAAAGTAGGGGTTGAGGGACAGGTGTATTCATACTATTAATGGAAATATTGACAACTTCTTTACTTTTAAGATTAAGACTATTTAAGACAGTATCCGCCTGTTTTTGAGCTTCCTTCGTCGCGTTTATTAATGCTTGTTGTTGCGCCTTAGCAATATCCTCATCACTCGCGACAAAACTTACCCCTTCAATACGAGTCGCGCCCGCTTTTACCGCGTCATCTAATAAAGAGCCTGCCTCTTGAGTCTTCAAACGAAAACTGACACTATTATTACCAATATAACCCGTGAGAGTTTGGACATTATTTTGATAGGAATAAGTCGGATTTAGACTAATTCCCGTTGTTTGTAATTTTTCCACCTTACGCGATTTTAATAAATTCATCACCACCTCCGATCGCGCCGCGACTTCCTGTTGTACTTCTTGGGCATTTTTGCCTTGCACTTCTACCCCCAAACGCACTAAAGTTTGGGTAGTAGGAATAAACACAACCCCTCTGCCACTTACCGTGACAATTTTATTACGAGGCTCTTGGGCAATGACAGGATCTAAGCCCGTCGCCGTGATCAACGTCGCGGTTAAACAAAACGCGGTGACTACAGTTCGGACTCTCAAACCCAAACCCGGACTTAGATTCATAAAATTTCACTCCTCACCTATAATAGATTATGGTACTAGGATGCTACGGGTCATCTCAAAAGTTTCTTTGGTTACAGTTTTAGAAACTTATCATCTAGTATCCCTGTATTTTAAGGTTTTTTTTACACAGAGGTAGTCGATATGACTTGGTGGTTTATCATTCCACTCGCGATCGGGCTACTGATGGCCTATTTCTGGAAAAAAGCACCCGATGAATTAGGTTATCTTGTAGGTTCGGCCATGATCTTTGCTCTACTCTTGAGCATCATTTTAGCCCCTTGGCAAATCAAAATTGCTCTATTAATTCCAGTTGTTTTCAGTAGTAGTCAATTGTTTGATAGCTCTCCCACAGTCGTTGTAGGAGAAAAAAATACCCTCAACCAAGAGGAAAATAAACAAACACCCCAATTTGATACCTCCCAACTCACCTATCGCGGAAGTCACTATAAACCCACACCCGAACCAGGGGCCCTTACCCCAACAGAAATTAAAGGAAAATATCGGGGGGGAATTTGGACAGCATCGCCCATAAAACAAGAGACGATCGAACTTCCTGAAAAAATGAAATATCGAGGCGCAAGTGTCAATAATTCAGTCAATGTTAAGTCTCAATAAAAACATCCCTCACTTTCCTAGAATTGGTAGTAGATTGTGGCAAATTTGTGATTTTATCCCGATTCATAGTGATGATTTTTACCAAAACTTTCCGTGGTAAAATCCAGAAAAAAAACCCTTAAAAAGACTGGACTAATTGTTAAAAACTCATCCTAATAAACCCCGGAGTCATTAACAATTAGTAACCAGCCTAACAATGGGTAAAAAATCATTATCGGCTTAACTCCAACTTCACAGCTGGATTAAAACCACGAAAACTATTAGCACGACTTTCAAAGAGTTTTAAAACACCAGAAACAATCGTCTCAATCACATAAGGATTGCAATAGGTGATAAACTCTTCCGCGGACATATTCCCCGCAAAGAAATCTTTAGAAATTGATAACAAACGCTTCATCTCGTCGTAACCGATCGCTTTAATAATAAACGTCGCGACAGGAGAATTTTTGATATCATAGGGTGAGTCTTGACTCCGACCCTTGGCCAAGAGTTCTAACACCTCTACCTCCAGAGAGGTTTGGGGAGGATAAGGGTTTTTGACTTCAGGTAAAAACTGTTCTAACGTCGGCGTAATAATACCCGGAGTCGGTAATTCTCCCATCATTGTCGATACAGGAATGGTTTGACCTAAACGATAAGAAAGGGCTTCCAAGATCGCGATCGTTACCACTTTAATCCCCAGATATAATCGGGCAACTTCCAGATTTTTTTGAGTATTAGCAATCATCTGATTATAGGTAAGATCATCCGGCTCACCCATAAACTGTTGAAAGACTAAATCCGGTTTCAGGAAGTTCATAAACCCTTCCATTTTTTGCATAGATCGGCGATATCCCGCGACCGTATAAGAATTAGCATTACTCAATTCGTGGTTAGTTTCGGGCATCAAATTCCAAGTATTATCCAAGAAATGAGCAGAATTAGGAGCCGCAAAATTTTCCACATCCCGGTTAGCTAATCTTACTGATCGCTTCACCACATCAATGATTTTCTCCTCAGTCCAACCAAAGTTAAAATTTTGATTGGCCAGAGTTAAGCGCTGGCATAATAAATCATTAGCCGTTAAACCCGATTCCAGTTTCGGACGAAAGGGAATCGTTGCCTCAATACAGGCGGAGATTTCCGCGATCACACACTCTGACAAAAAAGAATTAAGACATAGGGCCGCGATCACCGCGCTTAAAAATTCATTTTGTCCCGAAAATGGAGAAAGAGTCTGACTCGGACTAAACCCAAAAATAGTAATAACGATATCAAATAATCGATTTTGGGGTAAGTCCGTGGAGGGACGGATTGTCAGTTGACTTTTCACTTCCCTAATAAAGGGCGCGATATAACTGCTAATATTGAGATTGATCCCCTGATCGACTTGGACATAGACCATATCGTGAAATAAAGCCGCCAAGACTTCAATGGGATCTTTTGAGCCCCCCACCTCAAAAATATGTTCCGGCGTGTGAAAATATCGCCAAGTCCCTGTCATCGTTTGGATAATTAACTCGGCGATGTTATCTAATTGTCCAATTTGAGACTCATCGATGGGGCCTTGGATTTGCCCGATGGCCCAAATCAGACTTTCCCTACAACGTTCGTGAGCTTCTGTTAGCTGCATTACTCTCTACCCACTTTCCCTGATTTTTCAGACAGCATATCAAAGAAAACCCCTTTTAAGCCATTATCCTTATCGTTTTAGTTCTTCTCTAGGCGTTGACATCCACCCCGCCGTGAACGGACGGGGCTTCCATCTACTTCAACAGGTCAAAAATTGATAGCTGTTGAAATTCTGGTTGGGTTGACGCTTCACGGGCTACTGCTACTTTAGAAGTAGTCTTACGTCTGCCTCCACGTCCATTTAAAGTCTCCGAATGTCCTCCGGCGACTAATATATTTATGGCGGCATTTATATCTCTATCATGGATTTCTCCACAATTAAGACAAGTCCATTCCCTTACAGAAAGTTCTTTTTTACCACCATTAAAACCACAACAAGAACATTTTTGACTTGTGGCTTCCCATCTACTGATGACTCTAAAATCTCGACCATATATAACTGATTTAGCTTCCAACATAATCCTAAAACTCCGCCAGCCTAAATCAGAAATAGCACGGGATAATTTTCGATTTTTCATCAGACCTGAAACATTCAAATCTTCTAAAATTATTGTTTGGTTTTCACGAATAATCTTAGTTGAAAATTTATGCAAAAAATCTGTTCTTGTATCTGCTATTTTAGCATGACACCGAGCTAATCTTTTTCTAGCTATTTCTCTTCTTTTACTTCCTTTTTGCTTCCGAGAAAGATTTCTTTGTAGTTTTCTTAATCGTTTTAACTTTTTCTTTAAGGGTTTAGGAGATTTGATTTTTTCCCCATTGCTTAAAGTCGCAAAATCTATTATCCCTAAATCAATTCCTACCGAGTTGTCACTGGGTGGTAAGGCTTCAGGAGTCAAGTCAACTACAAAACTCGCAAAATATCTATCAGTACTATCCTTGATAATCGTTACACTAGATGGTTCCGCAGGTAGTTTTCTACTCCAAACTATTTTGACTTTACCTATTTTTGAGAGATAGATTTTGTGTTGTCCGATTTTAAACCCATTTCGAGTGAATTTAGCTGACTGCTTCGACTTGCGTTTCTTAAACTTTGGGGGTTTAATCTTTTGTCCCTTTCTTTTCCCCTGACAAGAGTTAAAAAAGTTTTTGAAGGCTTGATCTAAATCTTTTAAAGATTGTTGTAAGGGAATAGAAGGAGCATTTTTAAGCCATTGTCTATCTTCTGTTTGCTTCGCTTCTGTCAAGAAACGTTTAGACAGATCGGGAAACCCAGGATATTTAACCCCCTGACTATAGTTGTCCTGACAAAAGGCTAAAGCATCGTTAAAAACCACCCGACAACAACCAAACAATTGAGACATTAGCCTCTTTTGTTGGGTAGTTGGGTAAATTCTGTCGCGATATCTTAGTTTCATTGACTTAATTTTGCCTTTGGGATATACTCTAATTATAGAGCTACTTTTAGATTATGTCAAGAACAAAAAAAAGTCAATTAAATGTCAATGAACGCGAATACCAACAACTTAGGGAATATGCCGCAATTCTTAATATTTCAATGGCTGAAGTCTTGAGGTATTATATTAAGTCTTTGGAAAGCCGTCCCTTAAGGACGGGGTTTTAAACCCAAATCTTCGATAATTGGGGCTTGGGAAGGAAGAAGCAAGAAGGGATACTTTGTCCTATATTCCTTTCCACGTCTATTGGTTTTTCCGTTTACTCTTTTCGGTTCTACCGAACTTAGTATGTAAGAAATCGCCAAAAAGCTTATACAGCAAGAGTTTTGCGAAAAGTTTATAAAAATCGAACTATCAGACAATCAAACCTTTGCCCAATCTGGCTTTTGGCTGTTTCGACTGGTTACTAAGCAATTCTAGTTCGGTAGAACCCTCTTTTCTCCTTTCTCTATCTGCGGTGTTTCCCCCTCTCTAGTGTTTCCTAGTCTTTCCTTTCCCTAAGCTTGACCATTTTCAACATTCTATGACTCAATTAACTGATTTTCTTAATAATCTTAACTCTTCTCAACGTCAGGCCGTGGAACACTTCTGCGGTCCCTTATTGGTTGTCGCGGGCGCGGGTTCCGGTAAAACTAGGGCTCTGACGTTTCGAGTCGCGAATTTGCTTCGTGCTTGTCGCGTCGATCCTGATCATATCTTAGCCGTTACCTTTACCAATAAGGCCGCACGCGAGATGAAAGAGCGCATCGAAAAATTATTGGCCTCTCAACACGCGATCGCGCAATACAATCAACCCTTCGATACTTTAGCCCCTAATCTCCAAACCGAACTACGATCGCGCATCTATCAGAGCACCATAAAACACCTATGGATGGGAACATTTCACTCCCTATGCGGTCGCATTTTACGTTATGACATCAATAAATATCAAGACGAAAAAGGACGAAAATGGGAGCGAAACTTTTCCATATTCGATGAAGATGACGCGCAAAAACTCATTAAAGAAATCGTCACCAAACAACTCGATCTCGATGACAAAAAATTTGATCCCCGCAAAGTTCGCTTCGCCATTAGTAACGCCAAAAACAAAGGATGGTCCCCCTACGAATACATCAAAGCCGAACCCGACTACAAAGGTCGAATTATCGCCGATGTCTATAGTCGTTATCAAGATGCCTTAGCCGCGAATAATGCCTTAGACTTTGATGATTTAATCCGTGTCCCCGTAGAACTATTCCGTCAAAATCCACAAGTATTAGACTACTGGCATAGAAAATTTCGCCATATATTAGTTGACGAATATCAAGATACCAACCGCACTCAATACGACTTAATTCGTCTATTAGCCACCAATGGCGAAACCCCCAAAGCCTTTAAAGATTGGCAAAATCGCTCCGTTTTCGTTGTCGGAGATGTCGATCAATCAATCTATTCATTCCGCATGGCAGATTATACCATTTTGCTAGATTTCCAAGAAGACTTTGGCGATGGTTTACCCGATAGCAAAACCAAAACAATGGTAAAACTAGAGGAAAATTATCGCTCCAGAGAGAATATTTTACACGTAGCAAACCACTTAATCCAAAGAAATACAGAACGCATTGACAAAATTCTCCGCCCCACCAGAGAAGCCGGATTACCCATTACAGTATGGTGTTCCGATAATGAAATAGAAGAAGCCAATTATGTCGTCGATCAAATCGTCACCTTAAAACGACAAGCCGATTTTGCCGGATCAACGATCGCGATCTTATATCGCATTAATGCCCAATCTCGCGCCTTTGAAGAATCCTTGAGACGACGCGGTATTCCCTATACAATGGTAGGGGGTTTAAAATTCTACGATCGCAAAGAAATTAAAGACGTTCTCGGTTATTTACGCATCTTAGCCAATCCCGCCGATAGTATTAGTTTGAAACGCGTTATTAATACACCCCGTCGAGGGATCGGAGCCACAACCCTTGATAAATTAGAGGAAACCGCGAACCAATTAAATATGCCTTTATGGGAAATAGTAGGAGAAGAAGCATCAGTTAATACAATTGCCGGACGTTCAGCCAAACAAATTAATCAGTTTGCCGCCATGATTAAACATTGGCAAAAACAAGCCGAAGTCTTACCCATTTCTCAAGTAGTGCGAGGTATAGTCGAAGAATCTGGTTATGTACAAGACTTAAGAAATCAGGGAACAGAAGAATCAGAAAATCGCTTACAAAATGTCATAGAATTGTATAATGCCGTACAACAATTTGAAGAAGAAAATGAAGATGTCACCCTAACCAATTATTTATCTCAAGCATCTTTATCATCAGATTTAGATAATTTAGAAGAAGGCGAGACAAGAGTTTCCTTAATGACATTACACTCCGCCAAAGGATTAGAATTTCCCCTAGTATTTTTAGTAGGATTAGAACAAGGATTATTTCCCAATTATCGGAGTATGGACGATCCCAAAGCCTTAGAGGAAGAAAGACGACTTTGTTATGTCGGAATTACCCGCGCGCAAGAGCGATTATATTTAACATTCGCACAGGAGAGACGTTTATGGGGGGGAGGGCGCGAAAGTAGTGTTCCTTCCGTATTTTTGGATGAATTACCCCAAGAATTTTTAACCGGAAATGTGATCAAAAAACACACAAAACGAGTGAAGGCAGTTCCCGAAGGAAAAAATCCCAAATCCCCAAGTCAAAATCCCAAATCCACAGATTGGAAAGTAGGCGATCGCGTCATACATGGAACCTTTGGAGTCGGGCAAATCACCTATGTATTAGGAAGCGGAAATAAACTGACATTCGCGATAAAATTTGCCAACGGTGGGCAAAAGATACTCGATCCCAAGATTGCGAAATTAAGACGAGTAGAATCTTAGAAGAAGGAAGAAGGAAGAAGGAAGAAGGAAGAGAAACCGGGTTTCTTCGCGAAATCCACACATCGCGAAGAGTAATATCTCAGAAACCCGGTTTCTTTCGTTGTAAATCCTGTAGGTAATCGGTGTTAAGTGAAAAACACAAACCCAAAACCTAAGTCCGAAAACTCTCACAACCTGTTTAGGATTGCTATAGCAATCCTATTTCAATTGTAATATTTTTGTAGGGGCAATCCCCCCGTGGTTGCCCCGATTGATCAGGGGTAGGCACTCTGGCTCTACCCCTAGGTTTTACCACAACCTATTTAGGATTGCTATATACCTAATATCGAATACCTAATACCGAGGAGAAGTACCCAACAAAACTTTGCTCTATGTGGAGCTTCCAACCAAAACAAAGATTAGGACGATCTATTATTGGGTAGTTTTTTCTGCGATAACAAGAGAGCGAGAAACCCGGTTTGTGAAATCACGCGGTTTCCGACTGTTTGCGCCACGCGGGATGCCATAATAACTCCGCGGTTGATCGCTTCTCTACCATCTCTTTTGTAATCGTACAAAGAGCAACATCCTTGCGAGATGGTAACTCATACATCACATCTAACATTAACTCCTCTAAAATACTGCGTAAGGCACGCGCTCCCGTTTTGCGACGAAACGCTTCTTGGGCGATCGCGCGCAAAGCATCCCCTTCAAACTCCAACTCGACATTATCCATTTTCAACAATTTTTGATACTGTTTAACCAAAGCATTCTTCGGTTCAGTTAAAATTGCCATAAGTGTACCTTCATCCAAAGGTTCCACCATAGTCACCACCGGAATACGTCCGACAAACTCAGGAATTAACCCAAATTTTACTAAATCATCCGGTTGGACTTGCTTCAACAAATCCAAAGCACGCTTCTCCTTAGAAGTGACCCCAGTGCCCCCAGTTTCACCTTCTCCGGGTTGAATAAACCCTAAAGATTTCTTACCTAAACGCTGATCTAAAATCTTTTCCAACCCAACAAAAGCACCACCACAAATAAACAAAATTTTGCTCGTATCAAGTTGAATAAAATCTTGATAAGGATGTTTACGGCCTCCCTGGGGAGGCACATTAACCACCGTTCCTTCTAACATTTTTAGTAACGCTTGTTGAACCCCTTCCCCCGATACATCACGCGTAATCGAAGTATTTTCACTCTTGCGGGCAATTTTATCAATTTCATCAATATAAATAATCCCCCGCTGGGCGGCTTCAATATCAAAATCCGCGACTTGCAATAAACGCAGTAAGATATTCTCCACATCATCCCCCACATAACCCGCTTCCGTAAGCGTTGTCGCGTCCGCGACAGCAAAGGGAACATCTAACATTTTTGCTAAAGACTGAGCTAAAAGAGTTTTACCACAACCCGTAGGTCCAATCAATAAAATATTCGCTTTTTGAATTTCAATGCCATCATCAGGGTTAGACTTACTTGTGGCTTTTACATCACAAGCAAGACGCTTATAGTGATTATAAACCGCGACGGACAACACCTTTTTTGCGCCCTGTTGACCAATGACATGATCATCCAAATTTTGTTTAATCTCTATTGGCTTGAGAATTTTGGTCGCAGGAGTCTTCGTCTTGGGGGTTTTACGCGAGGCTCGCTTTGTCCCTCCAGAGGGTTCTCCCATATCAGAAGGGAGAGTGGGGGGGGTTTTACTAGAGTCCACAAACTCCTCTTCCAAAATCTCATTACATAATTCGACACACTCATCACAGATATAAACACCAGGCCCAGCAATTAACTTACGCACATACTCCTGCGACTTACCGCAAAAAGAGCATCTGAGATGGGAATCATACTTGGACATTTATCAGCCTCTTCTATTTAACAATGGTGATGGAGCCTTCAGGCTAACCCTGACGAGTTCTTTGATCAAGGATAACATGAAAACTCCTCGGCAATAGCTGGGCGCGATCAAAAGCATTCCCAGGTTTTAACCAGCCGTAAGTATTTTCGCTACATTACCATCAAACTTAGGAGAATTACATGATCAGAAAAAAATCAACGGGTAAAAATCAAAAGGCTTGTGTTCGAGTTCAAATCATCGCTCAAACAACGGTATTTTCATGCAATTGATGAGGCAATTTCTCTTGTCCACTTCATCAAAAATAAGTGCTGGTGTTTCGGAAGGGACAAGGACACTAAAAGGGAATAGGATCTCAACAAATACTAGGCAGTTCCGGCTAAACAGTTTCCGCTAAAAATGGCTCGATTAGCCCTCTTTTTTCTGCGGAAATAGGTTGATTTCTGGGGGATTGAACCCATAGGCGCGATCGTCTCGACATTGAAAGTTTTACTTGCCGCTGTGGGTAGGGCGATTTTTTACCCTATTGTCAAAATCGCGGCGGGGACTATTGATATTTCTGCAAGTTAAGGCGGTGGCACTAATATAATGATCACCGATTTTCCTTACTATGGATCACTGCCCAAAATTGTCAAAATACAGTTTATTTCTTTACCGCGTGAGGAGAAGTTTCGGGGTTTGGGTGCTTGAGGGTTTGCACAATTTCTCCCTCAACCCAAAACCTAACACCTAAGAGCTTGAGAGAGCTGGTACTATTATCCTGACTCGGAAAAGGTCTCTTGAAAAAGGGAATATGACATTGACTGACATGACTCCTCCCCCTATTTCTGGTGAAAACCAACCGATCTATCAACGGCTAAAACACGCGTTGAGTATAACTTTACGGCGGCAAATTTTCCTTGCCGTCTGTGATGACTTGTCTTTACGGGACTCTTTCGCGGCCCGTTTAGAGAGGGAATTACCAGACACTTTTTCTGTCAACACGATCGCGCCACAATTTATCTCTTTACATCTTAACTTAAGTCGGCCGCACCCCTTTGTCCAGATCATTGAAGAATGGACAAAAGCACCGGACAAGATTTTAGGGTTTCAAATTTTAGGAATAGAACATTTAACCCGCGAACCGGCTTTTATTCAATGGTCTTTTCTGAGTCATCTACGGGAAATAGAAAGTAGTATTCCTTCCCTAAATTGTAATATCTTATTATGGGTTACTCGTCCTTGGTTATGTTCAATTCAACAGTCTGCACCGGAATTTTGGCGCTGGGGTACATCTGTCTTTGAGTTTGAAGGAGAACCGACTCCCGTGCCTCAGATATCTGATGTGTCTCACCCCGAAAAAGATATTTATGCCCGGAATTTTTCTTCTGTTTCCGAACAGGTGATAACCGGAGAAGATGCGGTTTTATCCAGGTTAAACTCGATCGCGTCTTCCCCTGGGATTATTCCGCGTCTTAGTTTCTCAGACTTAAGGGATTTGGTATTGCTCACCGCACCAGAGTCAGAAAATGAGCAATTTTTACCCTTAGAAATTTTACCCTTAATTGACTTTTGGCAAGAACAACATATCCTATCTCAAATAGTGGGCAACGCGTATCAAAATTTGGGGGATTATTACCGCGATCGCGTTCTGAGTGCAGAAGTCTCTCTACCCGCTCTCCTTATTGCCATTCACTCCTATCAACAAATCTTAGTCTTTTCCCACGAAGAAGGAAGAGGGAAGAAGGAAGAAGGAAGAGGGTTAGAGAGTCTTTTTCCGAGTTATCCTTGGGATGTCGTTGATATTCTTAATGATTTAGGGACCCTTTATCGAATGCTTTTCCGTTATGGAAAGTCAGCCACTTTGGCTTATTTAGAACATAGTATTGAACTCTATCAAGAAGCCTTAAACAAAATTGATCGTGAAACTCAACCCCAGAGCGCGGTTAAATTACATCAAAATTTAGGGATTTCCTATAGCGAATTATCCCGTTATCAAACCCCCTTAGAAAATTGGCAACGGGCAATTTTAGCCTATCAAGAAACTCTATTATATCTTAATGGCGAATCTGACCCGGCCCAATATGCCGCGACTCATAATAATTTAGGCACAGCCTATTGGCATCTCGCCCAATATCAACAACCTATTGCCCATCTCAAAAGCGCGATTCAGGCTTATCGTACTGCATTGACTTATTATCCACCACAGCAAGATCCTTTAAACTATGCCGGAGTGCAAACAAATTTAGGGACTGCCTATTGGAATTTAGCCCAACATCAATCTGACTCAGATTTACTCATTAAAGCCATTGAAGCCTATCAAGAAGCCTTAAAATATCATAGTCGAGAGCAACGTCCCGCCGCCATAGCCGCGACTCAAAATAATTTAGGGACTGCCTATTGGCATCTCGCCCAACATACCACCCAAGCCCAAGGGAAAAGAGAAGCACTCCAAAACGCGATCGTGGCTTATGAAACCACCCTCCAAGTTATCGAGTCCCTTTCCCGAAGTCAACTTACCTTTGATCAACGGGCGACTCATAACAACTTAGGATTGGGGTATTATCAACTTGCAACGGAACCAGGATTAGGAGATAATAACAGTCACCCGATAACCTATCTCCATCACGCCCTCAAACACCAAGTCAAAGCTTGTGTGGGGTTTCTGCCACCCACTTACTCCCCAGAGACATCAGACACCCCCCCCGCAGAAAGCAACCAAACCCCCTATAAAAATACTCTCAATGCTATTGTCAAAACCCTCCGTGCTTTTTATAGTGAAGGGGGTTTAGCAGCCCAAAATTTGGCATTATCCCAAATTCCGGGTGATTTGTTGCCAGAAATTTGGCGACTTCTGTAACAATATTTTAACATACAGAACTCAGGCAACCAGATAGAAATTGGCACAATACTTGATACAATAGTAGCGATCGCGAACGCCTCTCGGCATTAATAATGTCAAAATGGTAAATCTGCTTCCCTTATTCTAAAAGTAACTTTTTAGTCATGCCCTCTCCAAAAATCCTGGTAGTTGATGACGATCCCGCAATTCGCAATTTACTTCATCGCTATTTGAGCCAGCAAGGCTATAAAGTAGAGTCCGCCGCGGATGGTAAGACTGCCTTAGCATTATTTGACGATATTAACCCTGACTTAGTAATTCTGGATGTAAATTTACCAGATACCACGGGTTACAACCTGTGTCAAGAAATGCAAAGTCAGAGAGATGTCTTTGTTTTAATGTTAACCAGTCGCAGCGATGAAGCAGACAAAATTCGTGGTTTTGCCCAAGGAGCTGATGACTATATCACAAAACCTTTTAGTCTGGTAGAAATTGGGGCAAGAGTAGGCGCTATTTTGAAGCGTCAACGCCCCGTTAACGCGACAGAGCTTCAAAATATCATCTTGGGTAAATTAGTCATTGATCCTATACGTCGAGAAGTAACATTGGCGGGAGAGTTAATTAACTTCACAGCTTTAGAATTTGATTTATTATATTATTTAGCAAGTCACCCTGGGCGTGTGTGGAGTCGAGCTCAACTGCTGACAGAAGTATGGGATTATGAATATACTGGAGATCAGCGTGTTGTCGATGTCCATATTGGACAAATTCGTAAAAAAATTGAAGGGGATCAGACTCAACCCTATTTTATTAAAACCATCCGAAGTGTAGGATATAAATTTGAAGTCAGTCCCTCAAGGACTTAAGTCCCTGCCTCAACCCGAAAGTCCTCTTCAGAGGACTAATAGACATCTTACAAAATTCCTTCAAAGCCTCTTTATCACAAAGATCATAAATGCAGGTTTCAGCTAATTTCGCCACGATGTCGAATGAGTCATTGAGTCAATTATGGGAGGAATTTAGCTATTACAATACCTTCGCCAATTTATCGGCTATTAATAATATAGATAAAAGGACACGGCAGTGACGTGTCCCTACCCATTATACCTGTAGGGACACGGCACTGCCGTGTCCCTAACCCTACCAAATTGGGATGCTCCTGATCGGTTCTATATTATAAGCTCTATCTGAAACAATTTCTCAAAGAGAAACACCCCGATATCTCATAGTAGTGCGAACAGTTTGAATTGTTATTCTCTATGTTTCTTCAGCTTGACGCATCAAAAATAGAGAAAGTAAAAAGGTGGTTAAACTTAAAAGCACAACTATAATTATTAATTATTTGTAACACTCTATGGGAGAGAAATATTTTTTTAGTAGTAGATATGTGTACACCCAAACAAATTTTAACCGTTTTAGTTAGAACTGGTTAAAAATAGAAGTGGGCGAGAGTGCTTTTAAGGTAAGAAGTTGAGTGGGTTGTGCGGGTTGAACCTTGACTTGTTGCGTGTTGACAGGTTTATCTATTCCTGAAAACAGTTGCAGGGTTAAGGTGATCGTCGCGGCTAAAATCAATTTTTCTAACATGGTGGGTGTCCTCCTCTTCGAGATTGAGTCTGATTTCCCTTAATATGCTTATTCTATCCTTGCTCCTGATGCCCTCCTATGATATAAATCACACTTTGGTAGTGACTCTGGAAACCCAGAAAAAATAAAAATTGAAAAATTATGCCCCGGACTCTGCTTTTTACCCTCTTGGAGGGGTAAAATGAAGCCCTAAGAGAATTGTTGGTTGTTGGGTAAGTCTATGCTTGCATATATTTTGGCGATCGCGGTAGGTTTAGGGAGTTTCGGGCTGTACATGATTGCTTTCTTTTTGCCTGAAGTCCACCGCAAAAATGATTTTATCTGGAGTGGGGTTGGATTATTCTACGCGTTAATTTTATGGGTTTGTGCCGGCCGTGTGACAGGGGCCCTGTTATTGGGTGAAATCGCGGGTGTCTCTCTGTTGGGTTGGTTAGCTTGGGAAACTTTGACTTTACGCCGATCCCTAACTCCTGTAGGGTTACAAACTCCCCTCACAAATACTATCTTCTCTAAGTCTTCTCCAAAGTCTCAGGTGAAACCATCTCCTGATACCCAGGAGACGGTGCAGGTGCAAACGGCTCCTTCTTTGGAGTCGGAGGCGAAAAAATCTCCCTCGGAGTCGCCCACTATTGAGGAAGTCACTCCTTCTTCTGTGGAGTCGGAGGCGAAAGAGTCTCCCTCAGAGTCGTCCACTATTAAGGATGTTACTCCTTCTTCTGTGGAGTCAGAGGTTAAACCTGTTTCTGATAGAGAGACAACTATTAAGGATGTCACTAAGTCAGTCGCGAAAAAGTCTCCTTTACAAATGGTAACGGGTTTCTTTACCAAGAAGAAAGACGCGACTCCCAAGACAGTGAAAAAGCCTGAGTTGACGAAAACTTCAACCCAAAAACCATCTCAGGGGGAACCCACCCCTACACCGGAAACTCCCACCTCAGAGGTTTCTCCTCAAACGCCTCCGGTGGTGGCCCAAAAAGTTGATCTGGTTTCGGAGGTGATTATACCTGGGGAACTTCCTTCTGAGGATGTGGCAATAGACGCGATCGCGGCTTCCCCCCAAGAGACAGAAATTCCTATTTCCGAACCTTCCACCGGGGCGGATTTAACCAGTGCTGGGCTTTCTGAATCTGCAACCGGGGCCGATTTAACAGATAGTCTGTTTTCCGAAGCTTCAACCGGGGCGGGTTTAACAGGTGAGATATTGAGTGAAACCGATCGCGGTGAACCAGCCCCTATATCTGTGGAGGAAAATTTACCTCCTACCCCTGTGGAAAAAGGCGAGGAAAGTTTGAGAGGGGAAGAGGTAAGGGAAACAGAGTTACCAGTTACCCCCGACGCGGTAGAAATGCCTTTGGAAGGGGAGACAACTTCGACATTAGAAGTGAAAGCGGAAACGGTAGAGACACCTTCACCAGAGGAAACTCCGAAAGTAACGACTCCCATTTCTCAAGGGGTGGCAAAACAGCCCGAAACGACTACTAAAGTCAAGAAAAAAGGAGGTTTTTCTGGTATTTTTGCCAGTCTTAAAGATCGTTTGGAAAGTTTCACAGGGAAAGGAAAGTCAAAGGAAAAGTCAAAGAAAAACGCGACTCCTGAAATAACTCCAACTCCAGAAGTAACGTCTCAGATATCTAATAATGTGGATGACTCCTTTGATGAGTTGGATTTTGAGGAAGAAACGCGTAAGGGAGAAGTAACGGAAACTCCTACCACTGAGAAAATCACGAATTTAGATACAGAAAAGGAAACGAAAGAAACCCTAGAAACGCCTATTGAATCTGTATCAGAAACCGTTGCGGAAACTGTCTCCGTGATACCAGCAGAAACCCTTGAGACTTCTGGGGAAACTGTCACCGATACTGTTTCAGCAACACCAGTAGAAACCCTTGAGACTTCTGGGGAAACTGTCTCGGAAAAAGTCTCGGCAACACCAGTAGAAACTCTTGAGACTTCTGGGGAAACTGTCACCGAAAAAGTCTCGGCAACACCAGTAGAAACCCTTGAGACTTCTGGGGAAACTGTCTCGGAAAAAGTCTCGGCAACACCAGTAGAAACCCTTGAGACTTCTGGGGAAACTGTCTCGGAAAAAGTCTCGGCAACACCAGTAGAAACCCTTGAGACTTCTGGGGAAACTGTCTCGGAAAAAGTAGTTGTTGCGCCCGTGGAAATTGTTCACGAAGAAATACTCGAAGAGAAAGAAGGGGAAAACGCGATCGTGGCTGAAGTGGTAAATATTCCCACTCTGGAAATACCCCCTCTGGAAGTCGCGGAGCTTGTATCAGTGGATGTAGTTTCAGCAGAAGTATCCGCAGAGAAAGGAGATGTTTCACCAACATTATCTCAAGAAGGAGAAGAGAAAAAGGTAACGGAGAAACCCTCAAAAAAGAACAATAAAAAATCTACATAATGAAGGAAAATTTAATACAATTTAACTTCCTTTCCTCTCCTCTCATTATTTTCGTGAAATTGTAGAAAAACCCGGTTTCTTCAAAGAAATCGGGTTTTTCTTGGGGGCAGCATTCACCGGTAGGGACTGCTTCACCCGTATCTTTAAAACATAACCTGAAAGAGATTAAGTCTAAATCATTCATAAAGATTTGTAGGGGTAGCGCCCCTGTGCCTACCCCCCCCTTGCCGCGCGCGCGGGGGTTGGGGGGGGATCGGGGCAACCACGGGGGGATTGCCCCTACCTTAATTGTACAAATCATTTAGACGCACTATATAACTAAAAAAAAATTAATTGAAATTGTAGAAGATAGAAGAAAAAAAGGAGAATAATAAAAATGACTATTGTTCAGGCAAATTGTCTGGATTTTTTACCAGAAATTGAGACAAGTAATCTGCAATTAATTTATATAGATCCGCCTTTTTTTACTCAAAAAAACCATTCTTTAAAGACGAGAGATAATCAAAAAGAATATGGATTTTCTGATTATTGGCACTCTCTGACTGAGTATCTTGTGTTTATGAAAAAAGTGCTAATTCAATGTCATAGAATACTTAATGACACAGGTAGTATCTTTCTCCATTGTGATAAATCCGCGTCCCATCACCTCAGAATTTTACTCGATGAAGTTTTTGGAGAAAAAAACTTTCAAAGTGAAATTATTTGGAGTTATAAACGCTGGTCTAATTCTAAAAAAGGGCTGTTAAATACCCATCAAAATATTTATTTTTATAGCAAAACAGTCGATTTTAAATTTAATCCCCTTTATACCGATTATTCTCCGACGACAAATATTGATCAAATTTTACAATCAAGAGAAAGAAATGAATTTGGCAAAGCGACATATCAACGGGATGAACATGGTGATATTGTTCTAGGAAAAGAAAAAATAGGGGTTCCTCTTTCTGATGTCTGGAATATCCCTTTTTTGAATCCTAAAGCTAAAGAAAGAGTCGGTTATCCTACCCAAAAACCGATTCTCTTACTGGAAAGGATGATTTTAATCGCGAGTGATGAACGCGATCGCGTCCTCGATCCCTTTTGCGGAAGTGGTACAACCTTAGTCGCGGCCAAACTTCTCAACAGAGAATATCTGGGCATTGATATATCATTAGACGCGGTTAACTTGGCAAAATCGAGACTTTTAGAACCCATAAAAACTGAATCCAATCTGCTGAAATTAGGAGCAGAAAGTTATCGGCAAAAAACCGAGTATGAGAGAAATATTTTGAGAAGTATTGACGCGATACCAGTAGAAAGAAATAAAGGGATAGATGGTTTTCTCAAAGTTCATATTAATGGATCTCCCGTTGCCGTCAGAATACAGAAACCCCAGGAAGATATAGAAACCGCGAAAGAACAATTAATGATTGCCAGTCAAGCCAAAAAATGTAGTTTAATGATCTTAGTGAGAACCCATAGTCAACAAGAAAGACTCTTTCCCTCATTACTGGATGATAGTAATGTGATCATCCTAGATGCCTATGATTTTATCCTCGATAGCCACTTGAAAAGTCATCGTGACTCAAAATCCCCAAAATAAATGTATGGAAGTGACACTAAAAAGGGTAAAATCCCACTATAACAGAATATTATTTATCAGCCATGACTCAGGCGGACACTTTAGCCTTTCAATGGATAACCCAACTTGAAAAAGATTTACCTAACGAGAATCCCACCACTCGTGATAGTATTTTGCGTTGGTTATTGGGTGAAAAACCAGAACATTTTGCCACACTAAACACCCAACAATACACGATCGCGTCCGCCGCGATGGATTTTGTGTATCGGATTTTGCAATCGCGTTATTTAGGGGTATCCCCAGAAGTCGCCTATCGCAATTTAATTGGGCGCTTAGGTGGCTTAGTGATGTTACGTCAAAAAATTAAAAGTTGGGTTTCCCAAAGTCGCGATCGTCATCAAACCGTCGTTGATGTCTTACAAGAAGTTATCCAAGAAATGTTGAATAGCGATCGCTATCTTCAGCAACAAATGACATGGATCGCGCAATGCACGAATGATCCCCGTCTCCGCAATAGTCTATTATTAGCGACTTTAGAAGAATATTGTTTACGTCCGATTCGCAATCAACCCCTATTAGTTTATCGCTTTTTAAACTATCTTAAACGCACTCAACGAGGGGGTTTAACCCAAGTCCCCCAAGGAGACTGGGTGAAATTGATTTCCGAAGAAATGTTATCGGAAGATAATGACGAAAGTCTCAGCTTTTGGGATACTCAAGCTTTCCGTCAATATCAAGAAACTCAAATTATAGAGGAACAACAGGCCATCCGTCAACAAGTGCAAAAAGAATTTACCGAGTATTTAGAAAAAGAAGTTGATCCCCTTGCCGCCCAATGGTTACACTTATATCTGCAAGGCAAATCTCAAGACTCCATTGCCGAAGCCTTAAACATCCCAATTAAACAAATTTACCGTTTACGAGAAAAAGTTAGTTATCACGCGATCCGTGTTTTTGCCGTCAAACAAGCACCGGAATTAGTTGCCAATTGGCTAGAAATTTCCCTGAAAGAACATAACTTAGGCTTAACCCCTCGTCAATGGCAGCAATATTGGCAAAATCTCACCCCCCAACAACGTCAATTACTGGAATTATTGAAAGAAGAGAAAACCATAGACTCCATCGCCCATGAGATGAAACTCAAAACCAATCAAGTCATCAGCGAGTGGAGTAAATTGTACTTAGCCGCCCAAACCCTCCGCACCCAATAAAATCATCCTAAAAGAATAGACAAAAACCCGAAAAAAGAGATATAGCGCTACGCGTTGCACGTATTGACGTTCTTAATTGCACAAACCCATTCTTTTTATTGCATCTTCCTTCTTCCTTCTTCCTTCTTCCTTCTTCCTTCTGCTATAATAGAAAAGAAAGGTGATGGACTCAACAACTAAGAGGAAACCCTTTTCCCGAAAATTATCGCAAATGAGTGCAAGGAAAGAGAACATGATCGGACAAAAACCGATTCACCAGATCAATAACCCACCGTAAACTCATCTGTCACCTATGTTATCTAATACTTATACTGACAGGGCTGCTCAAATGGACTTCGATCGGATTTTTCAACTGATTGACAGCGTACTACCCTTTGAAGCCTGTCTCTATTATCAAGTTCTCCCTTTATCAGTAGAGGGCAGTATCTTTAAACTGGGCATTGTCGATCCTCAAGATGAATCAGCATTAGATTATGTGCGTCGTATTTTGGCCTATATGAATTGGTCTGTTGTGACGCAACAGCTTTCGTCTGAATATCAACAGTCGATGCTTTCAGCTTATTTAGCTTATTCCAATCAGCCCAAACCCGAAAAACCGGAAGTTTCTGCCCCTGTTAGTGCTACAGTCCTCACTCAAAATTCAGACAAGTCAGATACCATTTCTGGGCAGGGCAAAATAGCCACTTATTCCACTTCCTTGAACATCCCAGTTTCCTCAAATAACTCTGTTGCTGTTTCTTCCCTCTCTCACTCAATTAGGGAAAAAATCCCCCCTACTCTTCCAGTTTTAGACCTACAATTGTTTCACTTATATAGTCCTGTAGAAGTTTTAGCCACTTTAGCCCCTCAACAATTACTTCAAGAATTATTAGGAAGAGTTTTAGTGGCTGGAATTGGTCGGTTATATTTTGAACGCCGGGAGTCCAAGTGTCGGATTATGTGTAGTCAAGATGGGGTATTAAAAGCGGTTGTACCGGATTTGGATGTGCAGTTATTTCAGGGGGTAATCAATGAAATGAAGCGGTTTGTCAAATTGCCATTAATGCCTGTAGGACACCCAAAACAAGTCGAATTAGAACGGGTTTATCAAAGAAATCATATTTTATTACGGGTGCGGATCATGCCGGGGACTTTTGGTGAGGAAGGGACAATTCAAGTTTTACGAGGTGCCGCGTTAAAGTTTTATCAGCAGCAAAAGTTAGCCCTGTTAGGTCAAGAGGCTTTGCGTTTGGCTGAACAATTACAACGCAAAGTTACTCAACTTCGTGAGCACGCGATCGGTGCTACAATTAATAATATTGATGCTTTACCTGCGATCGAACAATTATTGCATAATGTCGATCAACAAATCGCGGCTTTAATGTCGGAATATAACCTTGAGCAATTACGATTAGAACGACCGGATCAATCCCATAATTAGTCATTATATAGCACTTATGGGATAGATGAGGTATTCATTTAAACTTGAAACGCTTGACAACACTGGGTTTTGGCATACTCCATCTTTGTGAGAACCGCTATAGCAGATGTTGAAGGAAGAAGAAGTAGGGACACGGCACTGCCGTGTCCCTACAGGGCAGCACGATCGCGTAGTCCACTTATGAAACTGTCCCCTCTGTGGGGTGAAGTTAATTTTTTCCAGCTACGGTAAAGATGAATAAAAAAAGTCATTTTTTACTTGGAGAAAATTATGTCATCACCACTCTCTCCCCAAAAAGATACTAACGCGTGGATTTTTCAATGTTGGGCTTCTTTTATTCTGGCCATTTCCGCAACTACTATAGGTATTATCTATCTCCCTGTGGATAACTGGGTAAAAGGTTTTATGGGAATGGGTATAACTTTCTCGATTGGTTCGTCTTTTACTTTAGCAAAAACCATTCGGGATAACCATGAAACCAGCAAATTAGTAGCGCGTATTGATGAAGCTAGAGTTGAAAAAATCCTCGCGGATCACCATCCTCTCAAGTAATAAGATATTATCCGAATGAAGGATTGGGGATTGGGGATGACAAATCTATATTATCGTAAGAGTTACAGCAATTAGATCTGTATCAAACCCCAAAACCCAATCCTTAAACCTAAGGGCTTTTATCCCAGTCCCCTGTCACCCTAATTATTCTTCTTCAGGATCATCAGGAAAGCGAATAATATCATCTTCACCCAAATATTCCCCATTTTGAATTTCAATCATTACTAAAGGAATTACCCCTGGATTTTCCACCCGATGGGACATATTCATCGGCACATAAGTTGATTGTTTTTGCATTAAAAGCGTTTCTTTTCCATCACAAACTACTTTTGCCGTTCCAGAAACAACTACCCAATGTTCACTACGATGATAATGTTTTTGGGTACTCATGTGACGACCGGGTTTTACCTCTATACGATTAATGCGATAACGATCGCCTTCTTCTAACATCGTTACAATCCCCCAAGGACGGACACGGATATAATCCGAAGTTGTGTTATCCTCTGAAATAGTGTCATTAATGGTGGTTTCAGTCATCAGAACTCCTTAAGATTTTAAGATTTAATAGCTTCTACCAATAATTTAGCAATTTCCGCCAGTTGTCGTTTATTAAAGTTTTGAATGAGAACCTTCGCAGCCCCTTGAGGTTCCGCGATCAATGAAATTTGTTTGGGTGCTGGGGGAGCTCCACCACTCGCGATTTGTTGTAAAGAAGAACTCGGCGCGATCGCGCTCATTTTTCCGGTAGAGATTAAATCCGCGGCATCTTTCACTTCTCGAATAATTAAAGGCGCGAGGACTTGATAAGAAGCTTTTTGATTGCCGATCGCTTTTTTGGCAGTATTAATCAGAGATTGCCAAGAAGAAATACTAGGACTTAATTGTAAAACGCGATCGGCAACTTGCGCCAATTGTTTACGAGTAGCAGGAGACTCAGTTTGGCGAAAAATCTGTAACATTTCTTGTAACAAAGACTTCACTTGAGGAACGATATTGCCAGAAGAGTCTGTTCCCTGAGTCGTGGTAGCCACACCGCCCCCCGCGGGAACATCATCATTAAGTAAAGCATTCAAATGATTTTCTAATTGGGTAAAAACAGGCATCACTTGTTTGACTAATTGACTCGCCTCCTTTTCACCCCGACCTTTTTCCAAAAGATCCAACAAATCCTTAAGAGTATCAACCCCCTTTAAAAAAAGAGATTCTGAAGCCTGATCAACGGGTGGGGCGGGATCGTCACGCAGAATCTTAAAACAATCTTCCAAACGGTGAGAGACATCCTTAATACTATCTAAGCCCAACATCGCGGCTCCCCCCTTCACCGAGTGGGCAGCGCGGAACATTTCAGAAATATTTTCGGGATCTTTCATGGTGGACTGTAGATCCACCAAACCCTTTTCTAGGGTTTCGAGGTGTTCCCGGCCTTCCATTAAAAATAATTCTGTAATTTGATCTAATCCCACAGTCTTACTCCTCGCAATTACAGCACCACAATTTACAACACCATTTTAATCGTGATTCTGGTTTCGGGACTTGGGGATGGGGGGACTTAGGGTTGGGGGGTTCATCCCACCCCAGTGAATTGTGACAAACCCATTACCGATTACCCATTACCGATTCCCCATTACCCATTCCCCATTCCCCATTCTCCATTCCCCAATATTGATACGCGGTATAGGCTAAAGTGACAACACCGGTAACAATAGCCTTTTCATCCACATCGAAGAGGGGATGATGTAAAGGATAGTTGAATCGATCTTTATGTCCAACACCGAGACGAAACATCGTACCGGGCGCGTGTTCGAGATAGACAGAAAAATCTTCCGCGCCTAGAGACGGCTCCTGTAAAATTTGCACCCCCGAACGTCCCCACGCGTCCAAAGCACATTTTTCTAATAATTGAGTTAAGTCGGGGTCATTTTGAACGCTGGGAACTCCCCGGCGATAATTTAATTGATAATTCGCGTCGTAAGCTTGACAAACATTCCTGACGATTTGTTCGATCCAACCGGGTAACGCGTCGCGGGTTTCAGGATGGAGCGATCGCACGGTTCCCGATAATTTAACACAATCGGCGATGATATTGGGAGCTCGTCCTCCGTGAATTTGTCCAAAAGTTAAGACAACGGGACGTAAGGGGTTTTGTGTCCGACTAATTGCCTGTTGTAAAGTGGTAATCACTTGAGACGCGATCCAAATCGCGTCTTTAGCTTCATGGGGACGCGCCCCATGTCCCGATTCACCAATAATCGTTAATTCAATATCATCCGCGGCCGCGGTGAGTGCCCCATGTCGAATACCAATCACTCCTGCGGGAATACTAGGGAAAACGTGCAACCCCAAAATTGCCTTGACATCTTCCATAACACCATCTTCAATCATCCAAGTCGCACCTTGGGCAATTTCTTCGGCGGGTTGAAACAAAAAGCGAATGTTGCCCGGTAAAGAATTACTTAATTGAGAAAGTACCATCGCGGTGCCTAAGCCAACCGTTGTATGGACATCATGGCCACACGCGTGCATTACTCCTTGAGTACGAGAGGCAAATTCTAAATGAGTGCCTTCACAAATGGGTAACGCGTCCATATCCGTGCGAAGGGCTAACCAGTGGGACTGGGGTTGAGTGCCTTTTAATTCCCCCACTACCCCTGTTTTGCCCATAGACTCTCGCACACGAAGACCACAGGATGATAATACACCCCCCAGGTATGCAGAAGTTTGATATTCTTGACCGCTTAATTCTGGGTGCGCGTGGAGATGACGACGAATTTCGATCAGACGCGGTGCAAGGGAAGTGGCTAAATCTTTTATTTGGGTAAGTATGGAGGAGTGAGAAGGGGTGTCCAGCATTCGTCAATAGGGGAAAGCGTTTTTTTCTTAATTTTAGCTTAACCTATTTTTTCTTAATTTGACCTTAACCGGAAGATAAATAGTTTCTTTTCTTTCTTTCAATGGCTACTAAAATCTTATCTTCCAGTTATTTAGGTATGTTTTTCCTGTGTCAGCCAGTTTCTAATTAGCTACATAAATTTACTCTAGCCATTCTCAAAGCCTAGTTTCTGCTAGTGCTAATGTTCCTGGTTATAAGGGGATTATTAATGAATAGAGGAAACTGGCTTGGGAGAGAATTTTTACCAAAAGTTGTCGATCGCGTTCTCGATCCGACTAAAATACGATAGGGGGGGGTTAGTCGATTTCAGAGCAATTACCCCGTGGTTGTTGTCGCTTCTACATTATTTGTATCGGGAAGGGGAGTCAACGCGATCGTGAATTGAAAAGTCGTTCCCTTTCCTAATTCTGAAGTCACAGAAATATCACCCCCTAATAATTGTACATATTTATGACTAATTGCTAATCCTAACCCGGTTCCTTCAGAAGAAGCAATACCCGCGTTACCTTGCACAAAAGGTTCAAATATTCGATCAACTTCTTGGGGTGTCATTCCTACTCCAGTATCAGAGACAGCAAAAGATAATAATAATTTTTCTTTCACTATCTCGGATTTCACCTGTAACTGCACAGTGCCTTGTTGTGTAAATTTAATCGCGTTACCAATTAAATTAATTAACACCTGACGCAGTTTCACGCGATCGCCCTGTACCCATTGGGGAATCTCCTCAGACAAAATCCAGTCTAAGTGTAAATTTTGTTGATCGGCTTTGAGGTGAAACATTTCTTCTAATTCCCAAAGCATCTGAGTCAAGTTAAAATCTACTGGATTGAGGACAATTTTACCCGATTCAATTTTCGATAAATCTAAAATATCATTAATTAAGCACAGGAGTTGTTCACCACTACGATAAATTATTTCTAAATCTTGTTTTTGTTCTTCCGTAAGATTAGGACTGGGTTTCATTAATTTTGTAAAGCCCATAATGGCATTGAGAGGAGTCCGAAATTCGTGACTCATATTCGCTAAAAATGTACTTTTAGCTTGATGGGAAGCTTCCGCCCTTTCTTTGGCTTCTAGGAGAAAAGCTTCCCTCATCAGATGTCTCTTACGCTCATTTTTGAGTTGCTCATCTTTTTCTTCTACTTGTTGTTTAAGTCTCTTAATTTTGAGTTTAGTTTCTACTCTAATTAATATTTTTTCTGAGTGATAAGGTTTAGTAAGATAATCAGAGATACTTTTTTTCTTCACTTTATCCAAAGAATGTGTATCATTATTCAATGTTAAATAAATAATGGGTATTTTGCAAAATTTAGGATGCACATTTAATTCTTCATAAACTTCTAAACTATTCATTGTTTCCAGAGTTAAATCAAGGAAGATAAGATCAGGTTGTGCTGTGTTTATTTGCTCTAAAGCTTGTAAACCATTGGGAGTAAAAGTAGTTTGATAGCCTTCTTTATCTAAAATTTCGCCAATTAATTGCAAATCTTGGCTCAGATCATCAACCACTAAAATCCGAAATTCACTGGGATTAAAAGAGAGCATAAAAGTGACTCCTGGCTTCAAGAAAATAGTATTATCAAGAACTAATTACCCAAGATTTTATCCCATTTTTTCAACTTGATGCTACACCATACATAATTCGCCCTAAATCCCCAAAAAAAGGAGGTCTTTTGACTGAACTCTTGTCCCCCCTTTTTCTGCGATTTCTCCCTTGGGGTTTAGGGGGCAATTGAGGCGAGGGAGCCTCGATAAAATGTAGCAAAAATTTCTAAACTTGGTATGAGAAAAAACTCCCAGGTAAAGGGTTATTGACAGTAAAAGAAAGTAATTATTAGTAATTAATGTTTACTAATAAACAGCCTTTAACTTCTCTGTATATTCTCTTAAATTCACAAGTTTGTCTGTGATGTAGATATCTGTGGGTTGTGAAATTCGTAACTATTCTGCGTAAGCTTAAACATGGTATCGTGTGATCGCGATCGCAACCTAAATAAGGCCCAGGGATAAAACCATTGATGGGGCCTTCTCTCGCGCCCATACCCGACAAGGATTTCAGAGCCTATCCCCAGACATGGATACTGTCAAACACAGTTGCCTATCTCCACCTCACCGAGATATCTTCTCAGTATCGGAGGTACTTGCTGATGGCAAATGATCCCAAAGCGTCAAGAGATTCTCGCGGTTGATTTTATTTCCCTAAAAATGAGAGTAGGTGGTTGAGAGATTTGATATTAATGTTTTAATCTGAAGACATACTATTTCTTCTGGTTTTCTCAATGGCTTCTAATATTTTGTAATGTTCTAAATTATCTAGGTGATTTTGTATGGTTTTTGTCAGTTCATTGTCATAAGAATAAATTTGATCTAGTAAGGGTACAAGAAGGCTTTGTTCAACCATTAAAGTGGCTTTTTCTAATTCAATAATTAGTGATTTGGGTAACTTGCTTAAAGCTAAAATAAACTCCGATGAATTCAAACTTTTCTCTACTAAATCACAATCTCCACGATCATTTCTGATTTCTTGATAAACATAATCAAGGGACAAATGTTTGGAAATTTTATCAAAAATAATCCCTGATTGAATGGGTTTATAAATAATATCATCGCCCCCAAATGAGAGAATTAAAGATGGTTTGTCGGCAAAGATATTCGCGGTGATGGCAATAATAATAGTATTTTTTCCTTTCGCGGTAGATTTGATTTTTTTTGTGGCATTATAACCATCCATAAAAGGCATTCGCATATCCATAAAAATCAGATGGGGTTCCCATTGTTCCCATTTGACGATCGCGTCTTTACCATTGCTGCTTTGGGCGACATCAAACCCGACTTGGGAGAGCATTTTTACCAAAAGTTCTCGATCGCGTTCTCGATCATCAACGACTAAAATACGATAGGGGGGGTGAGTCTGTTTCAGAGAAATTACCCTCGGAGTCGGTGTTGTCGCTTCTACATTTGTGTCGGGAATGGGAGTCAACGCGATCGTGAATTGAAAAGTGGTTCCCTTTCCTACTTCCGAAGTGACAGAAATATCACCCCCTAATAATTGTACATATTTACGACTAATTGCTAATCCTAACCCCGTTCCCTCCGAAGAAGCAATACCCGCATTCCCTTGCACAAAAGGCTCAAATAAATGATCAATTTCTTGAGGTGTCATTCCTGCCCCAGTATCAGAAACAGTAAGGGATAATAATAATTTTTCTTTCACTATCTCGGATTTCACCTGTAACTGCACAGTGCCTTGTTGTGTAAATTTAATCGCGTTACCAATTAAATTAATTAACACCTGACGCAGTTTCACGCGATCGCCATGTACCCATTGGGGAAGAGCGGAAGACAAAATCCAGTGTAACTGTAAATTTTTTTGATCGGCTTTGAGGTGAAACATCTCTTCTAATTCCCAAAGCATCTGAGTCAAGTTAAAATCTACTGGATTGAGGACAATTTTACCCGATTCAATTTTCGATAAATCTAAAATATCATTAATTAAGCTCAGGAGGTGTTCACCACTACGATAAATAATTCTTAGACTATGTTGTTGTTCTGGTGTAAGATTAACACTGGGTTGGATTAATTCTGTAAAACCAAGAATAGTATTAAGGGGACTGCGCAATTCGTGACTCATATTCGCTAAAAACGTACTTTTAGCTCGATTGGCGGCTTCCGCACTTTCTTTGGCTTTTTGCAGAGATTCTTCTATAATTAAACGTCTCTTAATTTCCTGCTTTAGTTCCTGATTTTTTTGCTCTAATTCCTGTTGAAAGCGCATAGTTTTGAGTTGAACTTCAATTCTCGCTAAGACTTCTTCCGCCTGAAAGGGTTTAGTAATATAATCAACGGCACCTACTTGAAAGGCTTTAACCAGATTATTTCGCTCGTTACTCGCGGTGAGAAAAATAATCGGAATTTTAGCGAAATCAGGATCAGCCTTTAATCTTTCACAGACTTCTATTCCATCCATTTCTGGCATCATCAAATCAAGGAGAATCAGATCGGGTTTGGCTAGGGGAATTTGCTCTAAAGCTTGTAAACCATTATTGGCAAATGTTGTTTCATATCCTTTTGTGTCTAACAATTCGCTCATTACCTTCAAATTATGGGTAATATCATCGACGACTAAAATGAGAAAATCGGAAGGATTAAATTCGTACATAAAAAAAGATACCTCTCGGATTATTTTTTTCACTCAATTTTATTAATTTTTCACCCGAAAAAAAGGGAAATACTTATCTTTAATAATCGGAAACTTTTTCACGGGTGAAAGAAGTCACTCCACAAGTTTAAGGAAGAGTTTAATAATTTTTCTATGTTATCATAAAGCACCTTAAGAAGTGTGCGCGTCGGAGCGCGCTTCAAGCAATAACCCGTACACAGCAATAGTTTCTGTATAGCAACACCCTGGGAGGACACCCGCATTAATAATTGTGCAAATCCCTTCAAAAAGCTATATTATAATAAAAAATGTTAAGTTTTGTAAAAAGCCTTGACAACAACCTATAGCCCCAAAAATAGCCTAACCTTGCCTACCCCTTGGTATGCACTCGATCCCCTATGGGAAGGGGAAGAAAACATGGTACAGAAGGGTTTACCCCATAGCCAACTTGCCCCGACATGGCAAATTTTACTCCTTGGGGATGGCTCCCCGACTCGTCATTTACAACTTTTAACAGGGGAAACGACGGAAGTTGATGTGATTGATATGTCTCTCATTGGCATGGATACGGATGGAGCTCCGAGGCAAATTCACGCGGTACCGGGGCCCCGAGTTCGTCGTCAGGTATGGTTAAAAACCGCGTCAGGGCAACGACTGGCTTATGCAGCCTCTTGGTGGGAAGCGAGTCATGTTGATGAATATTTACAGAATAAATCAATACCAATTTGGGCAAGTTTAGCCTGTTTACGCACAGAATTATATCGGGATGTGCAAGGCATTTATTATGGTAATTCTCCTGAATTAGAACTCGCGTTTGGACAAAGGGGACCCTTTTGGGGCAGACATTATCTTTTTTGGCATTCGGGCAAGCCTTTTACACTTATTTATGAAGTGTTTTCCCCTTATTTAACCAAATATTTAGGGCCGATGCAGTTGAGGGAAAATGGTTATTATTAATGGGAAATTCGGTGAAATCAGAGAAACTCTATTGGGAGCATCCGGGCTGGGCAAATAGCATTAGTCAGGGTGAAGCATTCGGGATTAAAGTATGAAGCGGCAAGTCATAAATTATCTGCCCGAATGCTATGCGCTGCGCGCAGGCTCCGCCAACGCACCTACAGATTTTTCCCAATGGTATAAGAATGGTGTACACTATTTTAGACTAACGTGAAAGAAAGTCCTTTGAGTATATAGCAAGTCTAAATCATTCATACAGATTTGTAGGGGTAGCGCCCCCGTGCCTACCCCTGATTAATCGGGGCAACCACGGGGGGATTGCCCCTACCTTAATTGTAGAAATCATTTAGACGCACTATATCTTATCGCGTTAGTGATAAGAAGCACATTTTGTACAGTTATGGATAATCCTTTTGATATGACTCTGCTGATGGTACTGAGTGTCATCAGTGGTATCAGTGCTCAGGTACTCGCGGACTTATTAAAAGTTCCCGCGATCGTTTTTTTGCTATTATTTGGCATTTTTCTGGGAAGGGATGGTTTAGGAATATTAAACCCGGATATTTTAGGCAGTGGTTTAGAAGTTATTGTCTCCCTATCAGTAGCTATTATTTTATTTGAGGGGGGTTTAAATTTAGAATTGCGGGAATTAGGACGAGTTTCTCAGAGTTTACGCAATTTAGTTACTTTGGGTTGTCTTATTACTTTATTAGGTGGAGGAATGGCGGCCCATTGGTTGGGGGAATTTCCTTGGTCGATCGCGTTTTTATATGCTTCTTTGGTGGTGGTAACTGGCCCCACTGTTATTGGTCCTTTATTAAAACAAGTTTCTGTCGATCGTCGAGTCGCGTCATTATTAGAAGCCGAAGGGGTTTTAATCGATCCCGTCGGTGCAATTTTAGCCGTATTAGTCCTGAATATTATTTTAAATGGAAATGCTGATTTATTGGTGTTATTTCGGGAATTAATTGTGCGTTTAGGCATTGGGAGTATTATTGGTGTTTTCGGGGGTTGGTTATTAGGGGAATTTTTAAAGCGATCGCAATTTCTTTCGGAAGACTTAAAAAATTTAGTTGTATTAGCGGGACTTTGGGGATTTTTTGGATTGGCAGAAAAAATCACCAGTGAATCAGGATTAATGGCGACGGTACTCGCGGGAATAATGTTACGAGCCGCGTCTCTTCCTGAAGAAAGATTACTGCGACGCTTTAAAGGACAATTAACAATTTTAGCGGTTTCTGTCTTATTTATTCTGCTTTCTGCTGATTTATCTATTGATAGTTTAATTGCCCTGGGTTGGGGTAGTGTTTTCACAGTATTCGCGTTAATTTGGGTGGTACGTCCGATCAATGTTTGGTTATGTACTTGGAAAAGTGATTTAGATTGGAAACAAAAGTTTTTTGTCTCATGGGTTGCCCCAAGGGGTATTGTTTCGGCATCGGTTTCATCTCTGTTTGCTATTTTATTAACCCAACGGGGAATTAATGGCGGTGATTCGATTAAAGCTTTAGTTTTCTTGACAATTATTATTACGGTTTTTGTCCAAGGATTAACCGCGGGATGGATAGCAAATTTATTGGGAATTACGTCGAAGTCAGCCACAGGCGCGTTAATTGTCGGTTCTAATCCTTTAAGTCGATTAATTGCGAGATTGTTTAAGGAAAATGGGGAATCCGTTGTTATTATTGATACGAATCCAGAGGCCTGTGAAGAGGCAGAAAAAGAGGGATTGCGGGTATTTTTAAGTAGTGCTCTTAATCCTGAAGTTTTAGAGGAAGCGGGTTTAGATTCTATGGGAACTTTTATCGCGATGACGACTAATGGTGAAGTTAATTTAGTTTTAGCTCAACACGCGACTGAGGAATTTAAACCCCCTAGAGTGTTAGCGTTTTTTCCTAGTGATCCTCAAGGGAGTAATACGGTTAATCCCAAAATTTTACCCGCGTTTATTCCTGAATTATCTCTCAAAATTTGGAATGAGTATTTGATAGATCATTCTGTCAAATTAGGGGAAACGGTGTTAAAGTCTTCCGGGTTTGAATTTCAACAAATGCACTTACAAGCTTTAATTTACGCGGGGGAATTGATGCCTTTATTGATAGAAAGAGAAGGCGTTTTACAGGTAGTCTCTGGTATTGAAGATTGGCAAGCACACGATCGCGTTATTTATTTACTTCACGATCCGAAACCAAAACTGCTTCAACGTTTATCCGGCGCGAGTTCCTCTCGTATGACGTTAGAGAAACATCCGGCTGTTGAAGAAGTGCCGATTCCCTCATCTCTTGCCGAAACGGTGTTAGAAGATGTTACAATGGCAGAAGAAAAAGAAGTTATCTCCCATCAGAATGAATCCCCCAAAGATGATTAATAAATTTATTACGGCTTTTATTTTAGGCGCGATCGTGTTATCTTCTCATCATTTAACCAGTAATAAGTCCGAGAAATTAATGGCACAAACCCTAAAATGTAATCCATCCGGTACAACCCTAGAAATGAAACAATGTGCGGCAGATGAATATAAAATCGCGGATCAAAAACTCAATCAAGTCTATCAAAAACTTATTTCTCAATTAAAAGGAGAACAAAAAAAACGTCTCATTGATGCGGAAGTCGCGTGGATAAATTTCCGAGATAAAAGTTGTAATTTTCAATCTGCGGACGCGTTAGGGGGAACCCTAGAAGGTTTAATCTATGCAAATTGTTTAGTTAGAATGACAAATGATCGTACCACTTATTTCGAGAATTATGTAAAAGAGAGAAATTCCCGATAACGAGAAAAAGAAACCGGGTTTCTGTGACAATACCTTCGCCATTTCTTTGTAGGTTGGGTTGAGCGTAGCGAAACCCAACGAATATAGCATTTTTAAATGAGATGTAAATGTGGTACAGGCTAAACCCCGTCACAGGCAATATGCCTGTGCCACTACTTTTACTTCTGAAATGGAAACACTATATGTTGGGTAACAACCTCAACCCAACCTACGAATTAAGTAGCGAAACCCAACGAATATAGCATTTTTAAATGAGATGTAAATGTGGTAGGGGCTAAACCCCGTCACAGGCAAGATGCCTGTGCCACCACTTTTATAGTCATTTTAACTAAGATTGAGAAATTAAAATCCGCTGACAGTAAGAAGTTTCTCGATTTCAAGTGTCTAATTTTTATTTTGAATGACTATACTTCTGAAATAGAAACACTATATGTTGGGTAACAACCTCAACCCAACCTACGAATTAACATTTTTTTAATTTGTACTCCGATATTATGGAAAAATACCTCCGCCCCAATTGTACCTTGTGGGGGGGATTTCTCCTAAAGTACCTTGGGGGTAGCTCATTAAAAATCCCTTCCCAAAAATCCCGACAGGGTTTTATTCTTCACAGGGGTTAGGGAAACGGCACTGCCGTTTCCCTACAGGTATAATGGGTAGGGAAACGGCACTGCCGTTTCCTTTTATCTATAGTATTAATAGCCGATAAATTGGCGAAGGTATTGTGTGATAAACCGGGTTTCGATATCGGTAAAAATCGGGTTTCTCCTTTGAGAAAAAGAAACTGGGTTTCGGGATAAGCTCTAATTTGGGTTGGGTTTCGTTCCTCAACCCAACCTACATAAATGAAAAAAAGAAAATACAAATTTATTATCTTGCAGGACTAAAAGGGGCTGTACTACTAGATGTAGTGCATATAAAAAAAAATAAATAAAAAAAACACTACTTATGGGGGTATTATCAAAAATCCTGACATGAAGGAGGAATCAAAAAAGCATGGGCTATTTAAACGAGTGGAGTCAAAGTGGTGTCGTCGATGAAGTGACTCATCTGAATGTGAAGTCATTGGAAAACGATCGCGCCCTGGATTATTTACTATACGCGGAGGGACTTCCACGACGCAATGATGGGCGTTTATCGGAGGGAATTTTAAAACGATATCAACACCTGAGTGCGGGGGGTTGGTGGTGCTCCGGGGTGGACATTTTAACAGGAAATCCCGATTTATGGGGATGTTTTAAACCCATTCAACCGCGTCACAGCGCCGAGCAAGGTAAACCAATTAAATATGAGCATCCGCCCCAAATACCCACGGGAATTTTTGCCTTGCGGGTATCTTTAGAAATCTGGGAAAGCATCGCGATTCGCAATGGTTTATCTATTATATCAGAAGATGTCAAACCTGATCAAATTGATTTAGGATTTTGGGATTGGGTAGTGAGTCATCCTGAAATCCCTCTTTGTATCACCGAAGGGGCAAAAAAAGCCGGGGCTCTTTTAAGTGGCGGTTATGTCGCGATCGCGCTTCCGGGTATTAATGGGGGATATCGCGTATCCAAAGACGAATACGGAAACCGTATTGGCAAACCGCGATTAATCCCTCAATTACAAAAATTAGCCACCCCTCAACGGCAAATATATTTAACTTTTGATCAAGATATTAAACCATCAACAATTCGCGCTGTTAATGGTGCGATTCGTCAAATGGGATATTTATTATCACAAGCTGGATGTCAGGTAAAAGTCATTAATTGGAATCCCGAATTAGGGAAAGGTGTTGATGATTTAATCGCGAATAATGGTTTACCTATCTTTGATGAAGTCTATCAAAACGCGATCGCGTTGGATGTTTGGAAAGCCCAAGCCTGGTATCGTTTAACTTATCAACAGGATATTCAAGTTAATAGTCGTTATTTGCCGAAAGTAAATATTCCTGATACGGCTAAATTAATCGCGATAAAGTCTCCGAAGGGAACTGGAAAAACCCAATTATTAGAAGGAATTGTCGAAAAGGCTTTTCAACAGGGACAAAAGGTATTAGTAATTGGCCATCGTGTGCGTTTAGTGGAAGCTTTATGTCAACGTTTTGCACTCCCATATATTTCTTGGGGAATGGGGAAAGGTGCTCAGGGATTAGTGACTGGGAAGGATATTACTAATAAGAAATCCCCCATCACAAATCCCCCATCCTCAATCACCAATAACCAATCCCCAATCACGAATCCCCAATCCACGGGTTACGGTTTATGTATTGATTCTTTACATTCTAATTCCCACGCGGCGTTTAATCCGAATGATTGGGAAAACGCGATCGTGATTATTGATGAAGTTGAGCAAGTCTTATGGCATGGTTTAAATTCCAATACTTGTAGTAAGCATCGAGTAGCTATTTTAAAGACATTAAAAATGCTACTGCAAAATGTATTAGAGAGCCAAGGCAAAGTCTTTATCGCGGATGCCGATTTAAGTGATACTTCTCTCGATTATCTGATTTCTTTATCCGGTGTGACGGTGGAGCCTTTTGTGATTTGTAATCACTGGAAACGCGACAAAGAGGAAGCATGGCAAGTTTATAGTTATAGTGGTAATACTCCCTCCGAATTAGTGAGAGATTTAGAGTCTCATATCCGTGAAGGCGGTAAACCTTTAGTTTATTTATCGGCACAAAAACCGAAGAGTAAATGGGGGACTTGTACCTTAGAAAGTTATCTCAAACGTCAGTTTCCTGATGGTAAAATTCTGCGTATTGATTCCGAATCTTTAACTGATCCCACTCATCCTGCCTATGGTTGTATGAGTGATTTAGATCAGGTTTTATCTCAGTATGATATTGTCTTAGTTAGTCCCGCGATCGAGACTGGGGTAAGTATCGAAATTAAAGGGCATTTTACTTCAGTTTGGACGATCGCGCAGGGAATACAAGGGGAAAACTCGGTGCGTCAGGCCTTAGGGCGTTTACGGGAAAATGTCCCTCGTTATTTATGGGTAGCATCACAGGGATTTAATCAAGTAGGAAATGGCATGACTTCCATTTCTTCTTTACTTTCTTGTGGGCAGAAGTTAACCCAATTAAATATTCGTTTATTGCAACAAGCTGATTTAGCCGGATTTGATGATTTAGAAATGGGATTTCAAGCGGAATCTCTCCTATGTTGGGCAAAAATGGCCGTGCGTTTAAATAGTACGATGTTGCGTTATCGGGAATCTGTGATTTCGGCTTTAAGTGGGGAAGGGCATCAGGTTGTTGTCGTACCTAAATCTCAAACTCTCTTTAAGAAAAAGAGAGCGAAAAAGGTGAAAGATGCTGACAAAACTATTCCCGTTTCTGATATCCTCATTCCTGATAATGATTTACAGTTATCTGAGGTGATCTCTGAGGTACGCGATCGTAATTATGACGCGGAATGTCAAGCTATTGCCTTATCCGTTGATTTACGCGATCGTGAATATAACATCTTAGGGAAACAACTGTTAAAAACCACAGAAGAAAGGCGCGCCATTCGCAAATATGAATTAAAACAAAAATATGGCATTCCCGTGACATCGGCATTAGTAGAGAAAGATGATAAGGGATGGTATGCTCAAATTCGACTACATTATTTTCTCACCGTTGGGCGTAGTTATTTAAACATAAGAGACGCGATGATGGCGCGTCGTTTGTTAGAATGTGGAGAAGGAAATATTTTCTTACCTGATTTTAATCGTTCCCAATTAGGCGCGATGATTGGTACAATGGAATTATTAGGGATTTGCGTATTATTACGACAACCGGAAAGGGAGTTAAAAAATACTGATACCGATTTACAAGCTATGGCAGAAATCGCGATGAAAAATCGTCAAGCCATTAAAACGGTGATGGGCATCGGATTAGCCCTCAATTCTACTCCCATTATGATTGTCAAACGCTTTTTAGATAAAATCGGTTATCATTTAGAGTGTATTGCTTGTAAAACTTATCAGAAGAAACGAGTGCGTGTCTATCGCATTGTCACCCCCACTGATCCTCGTTTTGATGTTTTTCAATATTGGTTATCTCAGGATCAGCTATATCCGGGTTTATGGCAATGGGAACGCGATCGGGTTTTAAGCGCAACCCCATCAAAATTGCAGAAAATTGATCCTCTTCAAGGGGAATATATTCAACTTTCCCTATTCACGGAATAAGCGTGTGTTTTGGGGCGGGTTTTTATCATTTATCGGTGGTTGTCAATGATATTGGCGAACCTGCCCCTACCATGTAATCTGGTTTTTTTTTAACCGCTCAATAACGCTCAATAACGCTGATGGGGATTTACACAGATAGATATTTTTTTGCTCGAAGAAGCCCGAGAGCGGTAGATTTTGTCGGGGCTGGTTCACCCGAATTTCTCCTAGCAACAAATAACCTACATAAACCCGCCCCCACCCCACCAATAATCTCTATTGTGGACTGCTTTGGGGCGGGTTTTTATGATTTGTCGGTGGGTGTCAATGATGTCGGTAAACCCGCCCCTACAGGTTTTATGGAAATTTAGGAGTCCATGAGTGGGGGCGCGTTTATTGAGGTATGATGAGGGAGAAATTTGGGTGAAAGCACCCCTACCCTCAGACTTTTGGGCGAGAAGAAAACAGCCCTGCTGCCTGTAGAGGAGAGCAATAATTTTCTGTATTGAATACAGGATTATTCTCAATCATTCTGTTACATATATAATTGCATAATTTCTGTCAGGGGCATCCGCGATCGCGCTCCTAACGTCAAGGGAGAAATATCACCCCTTTCTAAATGTTCTGAAGCCGCGCACGCGATCATCGCGGCATTATCAGTACAAAATTTTAAAGGGGGAAACAACACGCGTAAATTATGCAATTTTGCCCCCTCTTCTAAATGATGTCTTAACCCACTATTAGCCGCGACTCCACCACCAACCACGATCGTATTTAAACCATAATCTTTGGCACACGCGATCGCGCGTTTGGTTAAACTTTTCGCGACAGTTTCTTGAAAACTAGCAGCAATATCCTTCACAATAGCATCAGACAAGATCACAGTATCAGATTCTTTTTGTAATCGTTGAACAAGATGTAATACTGCTGTCTTTAACCCACTAAAACTACTATGATAGGGATGAACCCCACCCCCAGGGAGAGAAATTTTGCCCTCGGGTAATTTAAAGGCTTTGGGGTTCCCTTCTTGGGCTAATTTATCAATAATAGGCCCCCCCGGATAACCTAATTGTAATAACCGGGCGACTTTATCAAAAGCCTCCCCCGCGGCATCATCACAAGTTTGTCCCAAAATTTCATAAACTCCACAATTCTTAACATAAATTAAACTGGTATGTCCTCCCGATACCAAGAGACATAAAAAAGGGGGGTTTAAATCAGGAGAGCTCAAATAAGAAGCATAAATATGGCCTTCTAAATGATGTACGCCGATAAAAGGTTTCTGATGGACTAGAGCCAAAGTTTTGCCCGCGGTTAGTCCCACCAAGAGAGCGCCGACTAAACCCGGAGCACAAGTTGCCGCGACTCCATCAATATCTGTCCAAGAGAGATTTGCCTCTTGGAGAGATTGCGCGATCGTGACATTAAGCATCTCCAAATGACTGCGAGAGGCCACCTCTGGGACAACCCCTCCGTAAGGTTGGTGGATTGTAATTTGGGAAGTGACAATATTACTAAAAATGTCACGATTCTTAACAATTGCCACCCCAGTTTCGTCACAACTTGTTTCAATTGCTAAAACGGTTGCCATAAGCTGCTATTTTTTTAAGGATAAGTTGACTATTGTCAGCTAAAACTTTACGAGATTCAATTCATCTAGTAAGATGTCTTCCAGACAGGCAATCTGGAAGGATTGTACAAAAAACTTATTCTTTTGTAACAAAAGGAAACAATTCCATGCGACGCTTGTTGGCTTTTGTTTTAGCCATTAGTCTTTGGATCGGATTGGCTCCCTCTGCAGGAGCCTATAACCTGACACCCTGCAAAGATAATGCAGCATTTCAGGAATTAGCAAAGACAGCCCGGACAACCAATGGAGATCCCGCTTCCGCGAAAGTACGTTTTGAGCGTTATTCTCAAGCGTTGTGCGGCCCCGAAGGGTATCCTCACTTAATTGTAGATGGCAGCTTAAGCCATGCAGGTGACTTCTTGATTCCGAGTGTACTATTCCTGTACATCACGGGTTGGATCGGTTGGGTAGGTCGTTCCTATCTCCAAGCGGCCAAAAAGTCTGGTAATGCAGAAGAAGCCGAGATCATTATCAACGTGCCCAAAGCGGTTTCATTGATGCTCACCGGCTTCCTGTGGCCCTTAGCCGCGTTGAAGGAAATCACCACGGGTGAAATGTTTGCCCGTGATGATGAAATCACCGTTTCTCCCCGATAATTCGGGTAAGAATCAAAGGAATTTTCCAGGTGTTATGTCCGCGTTATTGCTTCGCTAGGCTGGGGGAATCCCCGCACTGTACCGATCAAAGGTAGGGACACGGCAGTGCCGTGTCCGTACTGATGAAAGGCTCCTCAGACGAGGCTTCCATCCGTTCACAATCTCATCAGCATAGCTTTGAGCAAGTTGAGCGGTGGATCACGAGACGAACCCTTCGACTACCCTCTGGGCATCGCAAATTCCTGATTATCAGTGGGGCCTGACGTGTTCCTCACTTTAAAACGCCGTAGAGGGAAACGATGGGAGTACCTTGAAGGAAGTTCTGGATATCCTTAACAGGACTCAGAAGCCCAAACCATATCGCGTGCGATTGGTGTGGGAGCGTCACACAACTTCCCTACTCCAAATTTTGGCCAATACACAAATTTTCTTCCTTTTGCAGGAGAATTATCCATGAACCATTTACTGCGTTATTTGTCAAGTGCGCCTGTTTTGGCTGCTGTTTGGTTTGCGATCACCGCGGGCATTTTAATTGAGTTCAATCGCTTCTATCCTGACCTGTTGTTCCATCCGTTGTAATCAACACTGAGTCATTACTAGGGGGGAATAAGTGTTAAGTGTTAAGTGTTAGCTTGTAGGTTTTAGGTAGTAGTTTGACTTCCTTATGCCTTATGGCTTCATCCTTGATCCTTATCCCTTATTCCCTCATCCCTGTTCCTTCATCCCTGTTCCTTCATCCCTGTTCCTTCATCCCTGTTCCTTCATCCCTGTTCCTTCATCCCTGTTCCTTCATCCCTGTTCCTTCATCCCTGTTTCTTATTTCTTATTCCTTATTCCCTGTTCCTTCATCCCTATTCCTTATTCCTTATTCCTTATTGACTCTTCCTTCTTCCTTCTTCCTTCTTCCTTCTTCCTTCTTCCTTCTTCCTTCTTCCTTTTTTCATCTATGAAATCTTATCTTGCTGCGGCTATTCAAATGACAAGTGTGCCTGATGTTGATAAAAATTTAACTCAGGCGGAGGAATTTATTGATTTGGCCGTGCGTCGCGGTGCGGAATTAGTCGGTTTACCGGAAAACTTTGCCTTTATGGGTGATGATGAAGGGGAAAAGCTCACGAAAGCAGACTCGATCGCGTCTCTTTGTGAAAAATTTCTGAAAACGATGGCACAACGGTATCAAATCGCGATCGTAGGGGGAGGTTTTCCGGTACCTTCGGACAATGGAAAAGTTTATAATACTTGTTTATTAATTGATAAAAATGGGGTAGAAGTAGCCCGTTATGAAAAAGTGCATTTATTTGATGTAAATGTTCCAGATGGGAATACTTATCAGGAATCAAGTACAGTGAAAGCGGGAACAGAATTACCTCCTGTTTATGCTTCTGAAGAGTTAGGAAAAATTGGTTTATCAGTGTGTTATGATGTGCGGTTTCCTGAATTATATCGATCGCTATCTCATCAGGGAGCAGAAATTTTATTAGTTCCGGCCGCGTTTACGGCTTATACGGGAAAAGATCATTGGAAAGTGTTATTACAAGCGAGGGCGATCGAAAATACTTGTTATGTGATTGCACCTGCCCAAACGGGGCGCCATAACGGGTTACGACAAACACATGGTCACGCGATGATTATAGACCCTTGGGGAGTGATTTTAGCGGATGCTGGCGATCGCCCCGGAGTCGCGATCGCGGAGATAGATCCGAACCGTTTAACACAAGTGCGTCGTCAAATGCCCTCTTTACAACATCGAGTATTTGTTTAGGTAATGGGTAATGGGTAATGGGTAATGGGTAATGGGTAATGGATAATGGATAATGGGGAGACAAGGGAATAAGGCAACAAGAGAAATTTTGTTAATTTTTGATCCTTCCTGATTTCCCAATTACCAATTACCAATTACCAATTACCAATTACCAATTACCAATTACCAATTACCAATTACCAATTACCCATTCCCCATTACCCATTCCCCATTACCCATTACCTATTGATTTTAAGTAAGCATTGAGCTTGGGTAATAGGATCTCAACAATGGGCTTAAAGCGACTAACCTGTTGCTGTGTCAATAGTTGTCTGACATAAGCAAGTCTCAACCAACTTATAGTTTCATACAGTGAGCCTCTCGCGATCTTGATAAAACGACGATTATCTTGATAATTATAACGTCCACGTCCTTCCGCGATATTAACACAAATACTATCAGCCGAGCGAACCAGTTGCTTGCCCATAGTTTCTTTTGAGAAAGAGTCCCATCCTTGGACAATTTGCCAAACTTCATTAGCCAAATTTTCTGCTAACTAATAGACTTCTAAAGATTCAAAATCAGGTCGATTAGTCATCTTTATCCCTCCTTTTTGATTACCCATTACCAATTACCCATTACCAATTACCCATTACCCAATAACTAATGCTATCCTAACAACCATTGAGATTTCGAGGACACAAATGGAAAATGTCATCACTTGGGTAACATCAGTTAACCCCAATTTTTTATCCTTTCCTCTCTTGGCAACAACTAATAATGAGGTTGATCCCTCAATGGTACTGGCTGGAGTGCTTCTCAGTTTAGTTGTGGTCTATTTTGCCAGTAAAGTAGGTGGGGAAATCTCTAATTATTTAGGGTTTCCGGCTGTTTTAGGTGAGTTAGTCGGTGGTGTGCTTGTGGGAGTTTCCGTATTTCATTTGTTAGTATTTGCTGACAGTGGTGCTGATAGTTCTAGTTCATTAATTATCAAAATTCTGGAACTCACCGCGGGATTAAGTCCAGAAACAGCCGACGCGACTTTTCATGTGCAAAGTGAAGTTATTTCTGTTCTTTCTGAGTTAGGGGTGATAATTCTGCTTTTTGAAGTAGGATTAGAATCTAATTTAAAAGAATTACTAGAAGCAGGAGTACAAGCAACAATTGTCGCGTGTGTAGGGGTTGCAGTACCCTTTGCCGCGGGAACTTTTGGGTTAATGATGTTATTTGGTGTTCCCGCGATACCCGCGATTTTTGCCGGTGCTGCCTTAACCGCGACGAGTATTGGTATTACTTCTAAAGTATTGTCGGAATTAGGCCGTCTTTCCTCAAAGGAAGGTCAAATTATTTTAGGTGCAGCAGTCATTGATGATGTCTTAGGGATTATTGTTTTGGCTGTGGTAGCAAGTTTGGCGAAAACGGGTGAGGTGGATGTCATGAATGTCATCTATCTTATTATTAGTTCGACGGTGTTTTTGGTGGGCGCGATCCTTTTAGGGAATTTCTTTAATAAGGCTTTTGTCGCGATCGCGGACTTCCTAAAAACACGGGGAAACATTGTCATTCCCGCGATGATTTTTGCCTTTATCCTCTCCTATATTGGCGCGGCAATTCACTTAGAGGCGATTCTAGGGGCCTTTGCTGCGGGTTTAGTCTTTGATGAGACGGATAAACGTAAAGAATTAGAGACTCAAATGAAACCGATCGCGGATCTGATGGTCCCGATTTTCTTTGTGAGTGTGGGAGCGAAAACTGATTTAGGGGTACTAAACCCCACGATACCCGCAAACCGCGAGGGGTTACTGATGGCAGTTTTCCTCATTGTTGTTGCTATTTTAGGTAAAGTTGTCACGGGTGCAACTGTTTGGGGTAAAGAAAAAATCAACCGTCTCGCGATCGGTGTAGGAATGATACCGCGAGGGGAAGTCGGTTTAGTATTTGCGGGAATTGGTGCGGCGAGTGGAGCGCTTTCTCCCCCATTACAAGCCGCGATCATTATGATGGTAATTTTGACCACTTTCTTAGCCCCACCTTGGTTAAGAATTGTCTTTAACGATCCGACTCCCACAGAAGTTGAGTCTCAGACTGGAGTGTAGGTAATGGGTAATAGGTAATGGCTAATGGGTAATGGGTAACGGGGATGGGGGGAGTCCCATTCTTCCTTCTTCCCTCTTCCTTTGTGCCTTTGTGCCTTTGTGTTTTATTACTTCTTCCCTCTTCCTTCTTCCCTCTTCCTTCTTCCTTCCACAGTCAATATAAAATCAATACTGTAGTCATAAATACTGTGGGAGTATCTCTGAAGAAGCAACGCGAGAACCCAAATCAGTATATTTTTTAGACACTATGAAACATACACTTTCCGTTTTAGTTGAAGATGAAGCAGGCGTGTTGACTCGTATCGCGGGTTTATTTGCCCGTCGCGGGTTTAATATTGAGAGTTTGGCCGTGGGCCCCGCGGAACAAGGGGGCGTTTCTCGAATTACAATGGTTGTACCCGGAGATGATCGGATCATTGAGCAGTTAACGAAACAGCTTTATAAGTTGATTAATGTGCTCAAGGTTCAGGATATTACTGATACTCCTTGTGTGGAACGTGAATTAATGTTATTGAAGGTTAATGCTACTTCTGCTACGCGATCGGAGATTATTGAATTAGCACAAATTTTCCGGGCCAGGGTTGTCGATATTGGTGATGATTCTCTGACTCTGGAAGTGGTGGGTGATCCTGGTAAAATGGTGGCAATTGTACAGGTTCTTAATAAGTTTGGTATTCGGGAAATTGCGAGAACGGGTAAAATAGCTCTCACTCGTGAATCTGGTGTTAATACTGAATTTCTTAAGTCTTTGGAAGTTAAGATTTAGACCTTTTCTGAGACACGATCGCGCTCTCGATCTATGAGGTTTTAGGTTTTAGGTGCAGGAGATGTTAAATTTTAAGTTTCATTTTTTCATCTACTACCTATCACCTATCACCTTATTCTTGAGATTTTTTGAGGGACTCCGCGATCGTATTGGGTGGTGTTTTTTTTGAACCACAAAGGCACAAAGGACACAGAGGAAAGAAAAGAAAGGGTCAATTTGATAGGTAAAATGTCGTTGTTGATGGGATGATTGATAATTTGATTGATTTTCGGCAATGGGGCTATCACTATGAGTAAAGCCGAGAATTTTTACAGTCTTAAATTAAATAATTTTCTGTTAAATGAAGGGCATTGATGTAGGGGATCTTTCGCCAATAACTGCAAGAAAATTGATAGTTTCACAAAACCCGCCGCGATCGCGCTATTCTGGTTAATCAAACGGATTTGATATGGGAGCATCTCAAGGTTGTAAATTGGCAGTGGGAGCGTCTCGCTCCCTAGCCCGATCCCGCCGGGAGCGAGACGCTCCCACTACAGTTTCTTTTTGCTTCTTTGAAATGCTCCCTTTGATATTAGTGGGAGTTCAAGGATTATGTCAACTAAGATTGCATCCGCGGAGGCTCAAGTAAATTTAGACTTACTCTGCGCGTGGAACGGGCTCTGAGCCCGTCACAGGCAAGATGCCTGTACCACAAGTTTCACCTCTGTTATGGAAACACTATAGTTTTGATTTCTGAGAGTGAATGGGAAAGCTTGTTAGAGACACTTTACTTACTACGATCGCGGCTCTCCCGTACAAAATAGTTAAACTATGGGATTTTCACTATTTTAAAAGATGTTCTAACCCCACCGCAGACAATATCGAATTTAACCCTTGTTCTTCCCATTTAACTAAAAAACCTTCTAAAATACCGCGGATCATCCCAGGGTATTCATAAATCCAGCTTGCCAGTAAGGGAGGATAAGTGATAGAATGAAATTGCTCACCTTTCCTCTTCTATAATTGAGGATAAGGTTTAAAATGTATTCAGGGCAGACCTTATGAGTGATGAGGGAGAACGCAATCGTGAACGAAGGGCTGTTTTTCAGCCGGAGTTTATAGAAGACCTGGAATATTGGGTAGGAACTGACCGTAAGGTGGCACTCCGCTTAATCAAGATGGTCCGAGAAATTTTGCGAGATCCCTTTGAAGGCATTGGCAAGCCTGAACCTCTGAAATATGAGTTTTCTGGAGCTTGGTCGCGTCGTTTGAATAAGGAACACCGCATTGTTTATCTGGTGAGTGATGATCAGATTGATTTTCTGAAAGCGCGGTATCACTATGAGTAAAACCGAGAATTTTTGAAGTTGTAAATTATATCATTTCCTGTTAAATGAAGGGAATTAATGTAGGGGATCTTTCGCCAACAACTGCAAGAAAATTGATAGTTTCACCAAACCCGCCGCGATCGCGCTATTCTGGTTAATCAAACGGATTTGATATTAGTGGGAGTTCGAGGATTATGTTAACTAAGATTGCATCCGCGGAGGCTCAAGTAAATTTAGACTTACTGTGCGATCGCGTTGTGGAAACTGGGGAAATGATTGTCATTACTCGACTGAATGGCAAAAATGTAGTTTTGATTTCTGAGAGTGAATGGGAAAGCTTGTTAGAGACGCTTTACTTACTACGATCGCCCGCTAATGCAACTCGTTTGTTGACGGCATTAAAGCGAGCGAGAGGGAGAGAGATTGAGCCTCAAACCCTAGAGGAAATCTGCGAAAAATTCCAGCTTGAGGAAGAAGGGGATCGGAAAAACGAGGTCGCGATCGCGGGTTAAAGCTGCAATATCAATTAAGAGGGGCTTGCTGAATTGGGATATGAAATTTGTAGGGGCAATCCCCCCGTGGTTGCCCCTACCACCGACGGGCACGGGGGCAAATCCCAGAGTAAAGGTAAATCATACTTTCATTGAGCAACGCCAATTAAGAGTAGTTAGTTTAGTGTCCGATCGCGCATAGTCTTGTTTTCTATCAAGGTTTGACTCCGGTTGTCAGATTGTGGGTTCCCCCGACAGGTTAAGGATCTCGGAGTAAGCGCGATCGTGCTCATCACGGGAGCATCCCACATTGGCAAACCCACTACAGGTTTTTTTGCCAATGTGAGATGCTCCCCACCCAGACTTGATATAAGTCTTTTACAAAATAGTTAAACTATGGGATTTTCACTACTTTAAACGATGTTCTAACCCCACCGCGTCTCTAATCGAATTTAACCCTTGTTCTTCCAATTTCACTAATAAACCTTCCAAAATACGACGGATCATCCAAGGACCTTCATAAATCCAACCCGTATAAGTTTGTAACAAACTCGCACCCGCGATAATTTTTTCCCACGCGTCCGAGGCCGTAAAAATTCCTCCTACCCCAATAATCGGTAATTCCCCTTGAGTTTCTTGCCAAATAAAACGAATGACTTCCGTAGCGCGTTGACGCACAGGCGCTCCACTAATTCCTCCCGCTTCTTCCGTAATCGGTTTCCCCGTTTCTGGTAAAATTCGCGTTTTTAACCCCTCTCGATTAATCGTCGTATTTGTGGCAATAATTCCCCCTAATTGATAGGTTTTCGCGACATTCACAATCGACCGTATCGCGTCCCATTCTAAATCCGGTGCAATTTTGACTAAAATAGGTTTAACCCCTTGATTTTCCCCCTGTAACGCGTCCAAAATCCGACATAATTGATCCGAATCTTGTAACGATCGTAACCCCGGAGTATTAGGAGAGGAGACATTTACCACAAAATAATCGCCATAATCCTTCAATAGCCGAAAACTAGCCAAATAATCCCCCGCGGCGTCCTCCAAGGGTGTTACCTTAGACTTACCAAGATTAATACCAAGGGGGAAAGGAGAGAGAGGATGACTAAGGGGAGTTTGGGAGCGAAGTTCACAGCGCGCCGCCATCGCGGCAGCCCCTAAATTATTAAATCCCATCCGATTAAGCGCGGCATCATCCTCTAATAAACGAAATAAACGAGGGCGGGGATTACCTGGTTGGGCGTGATAAGTAACAGTACCTAATTCGGCAAAACCAAAGCCACAATAGGGTAGAACTCGCGCACCCACGCCATCTTTATCAAATCCGGCAGCTAACCCAAGAGGATTGTTAAACTGTAAATTCCAGAGGTTGCATTCTAAACGCGGATCGGTAAGCCCGATCGCGTCTTGTAATCTGATTAACAGAGGACGCGCCAATGGACTAGACTCCCGTCGATCCATGAAATCAAAGACTTCCATGAGACGATTATGGAGCCATTCGGGATCTGCTTTTAATCCAGAAAACAAAAGGGGACGTAACACAGTCTGATAAATATCCAATTATCTATCCTTTATTTTTCATGGTGAATTTTTAAGTTTTAATTTTACACAGGCTTGGGGAAAAGTGAGATGGGAGAACAACAAAAACCAAAAGATTTTGAGGAACAAATTGTTACTTTAGAGCGTGTCCTCCAAACCCTCCGCGAGGAGGAAAATGTCGATGTGCTCTTGGAGACAACCCTCACTTATCTGAGAATGGCTTTTGATTATCGGCTGATTTGGATTGGTTTATACGATCGGCTGGATCATCGTTTAATTGGTAAAGGGGGTATTGTCCCTAGTGGCGATCTGGGATTTCTCAAACAACGGGTTAATCTCAATCCGGGGGATTTATTAGAACAGGTAGTGATTCAATTAAGACCTGTGGGTGTTCCCGATTTGCGCGAAGAAACAAGGGCGGGTGAATGGCGTAAAGCAGCTCAAGTGTATGATATTCAAGGGACGATCGTTTTCCCCTTACGTTACAAAGATCGCTGTTATGGGGTCGTTTTATTGGGTTCTGATGTCTGGGGAGAGTCTCCGCGATCGGGGGATAAGGCCTTAATGGGGTTAATTTTTGGAGAATTGGCCTCCGCTCTTTATCAGATTGAACTTAATTGGCAACGACAACAGACAAAACGGGTAGATGTTCCCCTATTAGCATTATTATCAGACTTAGGACATCTTCGCACCTTAGATTTATGTTTAGAAACGGTAGTCGAGGAAACCCATCGTTTTATTGCCCCAACACGCACCAATATTTATTGGTTTGAACGGGAGAGACGTTATTTTTGGCGACGCGTGGGAAATCGCCAAATGACTCCGGGGTTAGGTAGAATTGAACGGGGCGCGTCGGGGATTACCGTGCAGGATTTGGGAGAATTTTATCAAGCTTTAGGCAATGAGCAAATTGTCTGGATTGGAGAGTCTCATAGTTCTCTGAAGTCCAAAATTACAGGGAGGTTAATGCAGCAAATTAAGGTTCGTTCTTTATTAGCCGCGCCTATTGTTTTAGATCATGAATTATTAGGATTTTTGGCGGTGGAAGCCAGCGAACCGCGGATTTGGTTAGAGGATGAAAAGAATTATTTGCGGGCGGTATCACGGTTAATTGCTTTGACAATGCCTTTGTTTGAAATGGAAGCAAAAATTCAAGAAAAGGAGGATCAACAAGCCTTAACCGCCCAGATTGCCCGGGGCATTTATGGCGATAGTGATTGGCAAAATACTCTTAGTCAAACGGCGGAAAGATTGTGTGAACGCTTAAAATCAGAGTATTTTTTGCTTTTGGTTTATGATGTGGAATTAGGTCAATTTGAATGTGTTTATCAGCGTCATCCCTCCACCAAACGCAAGGTGACAACGCCTTTGAAATTGTTGGATTTGAAGGATTTGCAATTATTGGAAAAAATGGAAGCCGTCGTTATTGAAAATTGGGATGCTGAATCCTGTTTTCTGCCTTGGCGTGATGCTTTTACTGATGTGGGAGCGCGATCGCTTTTAGTCTGTAGTACGGGAATGCGAAAAGATACTGGGACAACCACCATTCAAAATGAAACTGATAATCCTTTTCATGCTTCTTCTCTTGTCTTATCGGATGCACCAGAGGGGTTATTAATTATTGGCCATGAAACCAGTCGCACGTGGAAAGCTGGGGAAAAGGAATTAGTAGAAGTTGTCAGTCAACAATTGGGGTTAATTTTACATCAATGGCAATTAAATCAGGAAATTTCTAAAGGGAAGAAGATTTATCGATCGCTTCAGTCGGCCGCGGAAATTTTATCGGAAGTGAATGAGTTACCTCAATTGGAACGGGAATTTACCCATTTGATGGCACATTCCTTGGGGGTTCCTTTGGTGGTATTAGTCACTTGGAAACCCGGACATTCTAAGGGACGTATTGCCAGTGTCTCCATTCAAAATCCGGTTTTTGCTTTAAATACAAATGTGACTATTCCAATCAAAACAGATCCGTTAATTCAAACAGTTTTAGCAATGCCAGGGGTATTGCGCGAACGAGTTAATAAGTTATCGGAAGCTACTCGTCGTTGGTTATGGGTTCCAGGAATTGGTCAAATTTTAGCGGCAACCTTGCGAACATCACATGATCATACACCAATGGGCATCGTTATTGTCGGGGATGAAAAAGACCGCTTTTGGGATGCGCGATCGCTAGATTTATTACATTTATTAGTAACACAATTAGCCTGGTCCCGTCGTCATTGGTTGGTAAAAACTTCTCTGCAAACACAAAAGGAGGAATTAGAATGGTTAAACTGGTATAAACAACGTCGCTTAGAAGAATTATATCGCACAGTAGGATCGGGGGTCAAACAATTAGGAGAATTAAGTTTATCGGGGAATAATTCCGGCAGTGAGCAAAAAGATACTTTGACAGTGTTACGTTATCAACAATTGTTACGACAAATTGGTAATGCTTTAGCCTCCACGAATTTGTTATTAAAACAAGAACAATGGCGTTTACATACCAGTCAAGAGCTGATTGGTTTGAATAATTTATTGAGGCGATCACAAGAAAGAGCCGATGCCATTGTCAAAAAATCACAAGTCAATTTAGAAATTCATCGTGAAGATTTTCCCGCGGCATCCAATGGACAAGTTTTAAGTTTAAAGGGTGATAGTCTCAAATTAGAATTAGTGATTTATGAATTATTAGGAATAGCTTGTCGTCGCAGTCAACCCGGAGATCACATAGCTCTACATTGTCAACTGTTAGATGAACAAACAATTGAATTGACTATTACAGATAATGGCACAATTGAGCCTGAATTAATTAAGGATTTACAGATGGGAAGAAAGAGTGATTTATTAGCTTATTCTACCTTGGAAGAACCCCCCGGACAACATTTAATGATTTGTCAATCTTTAATTCATCAAATGGGAGGAAAAATGGAAATAAAACAAACAGACGAAGGTACAATTATTACCAGTTTAGAACTGCCGATCGCGACAGACTAAAATAACAGTCGATCATCATTCTCAATGGCATAAAGAAGAGGGAAGAAGGAAGAAGTAAGAAGGCTCTTTACTAACTTAAAGTCATTCTTTCCTATCAAAGCCGACTATTTCTCCGAGAGTATAAAGAGGCCGTCCTTTTACTTCTTCATAAATACGTCCAATATACTCCCCTAAAATACCAATACTCACTAATTGCACAGCACCAATAAAGAAAACTGCCATGAGAATAATCGCTAACCCCGTTAACGCGGACTCAGGATAAAATACCCGCCAATATAATACTAAAAATACCATGATCAGAGAGACAAAAGCCGCAAATAAACCCAGATAAGTAGAAAGACGTAAAGGCACTTTTGAGAAAGAAACTAAACCATTAACAGCTAACCCAAAAGATTTACCAAAAGTATATTTTACCTCTCCAGCAAAACGCGGATCTCTTTCAAATTCGATCGCGGTTTGTTTAAACCCACTCCAAGCCCTTAAACCCCGAATATAACGATTTCTTTCGGGCATTTGATTTAAGACATTGACAACACAACGATCCATTAAACAAAAATCCCCTGTATCCGCGGGAATATCCACATCCGCTAACCGTCGTAAAAGACGATAATAAATATAAGCAGGTAAACGCTTAAATAAACTTTCCTCATGTCGTTTTGTTCGTTGCGCGTAAACAACTTGATAACCGTCTTGCCATTTTTTCAACATTTCTGTAATTAATTCCGGCGGATCTTGTAAATCTCCATCTAAGACAATAATTGCCTCTCCCCGCGCAAAATTTAACCCCGCGGTTACGGCAATTTGATGACCAAAATTACGAGCAAAACTAATATAACAAATTCTGCTATCTTTCTCCCGCAACTCTCTTAATATTTCTAAGGTACGATCGCGACTCCCATCATTCACACAAATAAACTCAACGATCCCTTCTAATTGATCCATGATCAAACAGACGCGTCGATATAATTCAGGCAAATTTAATTCCTCATTATAAAGAGGAACAACCAAGGAATATTTAGGTAAACACATAGGTAGCTAACACAAAGATTACAGAAATAGCACTGGGAGCATCCCAATTTTGTAGGGGCGGTGTCCCCGTGCCCGCCCTGAAATTATAGTAGGGTAGGCATCTTGCCTGCCTTTTCTCTGATTTTTGGGAGATGTCTATTTAATCATATTTTGAATATTCAGAAGCTTTAACTTTTTCCACAGCCGCCGTGGGAAAACTGCGATTACGACGATACCAAGTCGAACCTCCGACTAATATTCCTGTCATCCCTAACGCGGTTAATAAGGGTAAAACATCACCCGTTTTAATCGCTTTTAACCCAGAACTTCCTAACAAGACAAAGGGTAAAACTCCGGGTAAAGTTCCTAAAGTTGTCCCTAATACATAATCTTTAAAAGTAACAGAAGTTAAACCCGCGGCAAAATTGACAATACCATAGGGCATTAAGGGTAATAAGCGAATCGCGAACATATAAAATAAACCGCCTTGTTTCACTTCCGCGTCCATCGCGTGCCATTTTCCCGCGAGACGTTTTGCCACACTTTCTCTTCCCACACTCCGGGTAAAAACAAACGCGACGATCGCGGCTAAAACCGCCGCCAAACTTGTCCAAAAAGCCCCTAACCAAGGTCCAAAAAGCGCACCCCCGGTCAGATTTAATGCCGTTGAAGGAATAAGTAACAAGGTGGCAACAATATAGACAATGATATAAACAATAGGTGCCCATATTCCCGCTTGACTGAGCCAATGTTGTAATTTTACCGGATCGATACCACCGACAAAAACCAACGCGATCGCGGTTAGCAGTAAACAGATAATAAAAATAACAATAGCACCCGTTTTAAATTTCACAAAAAAACTCCTAACGCGAAATTACCAGAAAACCCCGGACTTGACAAACAGTAAGCAAATACTTACTTAAAAGTGATGTAGAAACGGGGTTTCTTGAGGAAAAATAATCCTTTTGATCACAAGTCTGAAGAAAAAACCCTTTCTCAGGGTTGTTTTGCCTATTATGTGCAACATTTAACCTCACTAAAGCACTCATAACTGAGTATTTAGAGTAAGTACAGCATCACCAGTAATGGTGAAGGCAGTTGCCTGCAAAGCTCTCAACATAATGTTTCGAGCGCCGTTGACATCTCTGGGGATGCGGATACCGCAACTAGGACAATGAAAAACTTTGGAGCCCCCCAACTTTGTATGGACATGACCACAGTTAGTACAGGTTTTAGAAGTATAGGACTCATTACACCGAATCACTAACACCCCATGCCGTCGTGCCATCTGCTCCAAGTGGGAAGCAAATTTGGCGTGACTCCAACTCAACATATTCCTCACGGACTTGCGGTTAATCTTCCGTGCCGACTTCACAACCATTTGAGAGGTTTCATAAGTCGGGAGGAAAATTAATTTATAGTTCCTCACCAATAGAGACGCCACCTTGTTATGTAAGTCTTTAACTAAGCAGCCAATCCGCTCTCTGATTCGATGAGCCGCTTTCCTCATCTGGTGGCGTTGTCCCTTGGATGGGGATGTAGTCCCACGACTCAGAAGGTGATCGAGGTGCGAACACAAGCGATTGATGCGTCCGATGTCTCCCTGTCCAACCTCTAAAACTTTTTCACCGTCATAGCAGGTGAAAAAGGCTCTATTCCCAGGATCTAAAGCGATCACACCACTGTTTGAGGTAAAAGTTTCTTCAACTCTTACTGGAATACAAGCAAACCACTTCCCCCTTTGGTAAACCAATTCAGTACCATATATACATTCGGTTGGCAATTGAGCCGATGCTTTGAAGGTTAGCCCTTTGGTCGTTCTGGGATACCAAGTGCCTCCCTTGTAGTTGCCTGATTTGAACTGAATGGTTTGTGATTTAGCTCGACAAGATTTAAATCGTGCCTCTGATAAGTTCCGTTTGGCTTGACGGTGAGCGTCAAACGCTTCATCACAAGCTTCTTGCCCTTGATGACCTGGGAGAGAGCGTACCCACTCAGGAATCAAAGTAGATGCTCGATAAGCTTTTTGCAAATCGCCATCAAACCCCTTTTTCAGTTCCGCAATTGCCCAGTTAAATACCCAACGGTAAGCGGCTAACCACTGCTTCCAGACTTTGTGTAGATCAGGAGTCGGATAGACCCTGATTTTCTGCACACTGTTGGGTGGTTGTTTGGTCGGGTTTTTGGCGTGAGCGTGTCTGGCAGTCTTCTTGTAGGGCTTCCCTGACTTGTTTTTGGTATTTCCGCAATCCGTAAAGCCTGCTACTGAAACAGTGGACGATGGACAGCATATCCTGAACCAGTTATTGTTCTGCAGAGAGCTTAGGCTCATTGAGAACCACGAGTTCGCCGCCTGTTTTTTCACACAGCCACTTAATAAGCTCGAATCCGAATCGCACCAGTCTGTCTGGGTGGGCAACCACAAGACGTTGGATATCGCTTGCGAGAATTCTGTCCAAAATGGTAAGGAATTTTCGCCGCCTAAAATTGAGCCCGGAGCCAATTTCTGATACAAGTTCCGCGTCTGGAAATCTTGAACGTAGGAATTCAATTTGTCGCTCAAGATCATCGCGCTGGGAATGAGTTGAGACTCGCGCATAGCAAATAGTGATAATTGCTTGGGATTGTCGAGGGGTTTTTTCGACTTCCGACAAGAGGTCGCGTCTTTGACCCCCTGGTGTACGGATAGCTTTGAGCTTCCCTTCATTCTCCCATCGTCTGAGGCTTGATACATGGACTCCAAGGATTTGGGCAGCTTGCTTCGGTGTAACATAACTCATCAAAACTGCTTAAATCAACTAGGTCTATTCTAAGGGATTTAGTGAGATTTAAGCGGTTTAAGCAAATATTTTCTAACTATTCTTTACGTCTGACAAGATGCGTTTTTTCAAGGAAAAAGGTGATTTGCCAGTGAGGTGAAACACTCAAACCTCACACCTAACCCTTAACACCCCTTCCCCAAGTCCCAAGTCCCCCAGTCTTCGAGTCCCAAGTCCCAAGTCCCCACTGGGCCCATGCCCTAAAATTTTTCCCGCGTGTGTAGTTGTAGTCGTTACGAGTATGATATAATTGTAACAGTTTGTAAAATTAGCCGTAAACTACACCACACCTTTTCCCTTATCCTGGGATAAAGATAGAGGTGTAGTCAAATTAAGGAGAGAATATCAATGACTGACGCGATTCGAGTAGGCCAATCAGCACCCGACTTTAAGGCAACAGCCGTGATCGATCAAGAATTTAAGGATATTAAATTATCTGACTATCGCGGTAAATATGTGGTGTTGTTTTTCTATCCCTTAGACTTCACCTTTGTTTGCCCTACGGAAATTATTGCCTTTAGCGATCGCTATGAAGAGTTCAAGAAACTCAATACCGAAGTTTTAGGAGTTTCTGTCGATAGTGCCTTCTCTCACTTAGCATGGATTCAAAGCGATCGTAAGCAAGGTGGTGTAGGCGATCTCAATTATCCCTTAGTCGCGGATATTAAGAAAGAAATTAGCGCCGCGTATAACGTCCTCGATCCCGAAGCGGGTATTGCTCTGCGTGGTTTATTTATCATTGATAAAGATGGTATTATCCAACACGCGACTATTAATAACCTCGCCTTTGGCCGTAATGTGGATGAAACAATCCGCGTCCTGCAAGCGATTCAATATGTGCAGACTCACCCCGATGAAGTCTGTCCCGCGGGTTGGAAACCAGGTGAATTAACAATGAATCCCGATCCTGTCAAGTCCAAGGAATATTTTGCTAAAGTCTAATTATTTCAATTAGGTCATTTTTAACAGGACTTACGTACAAAGAAACCGGGTTTTTTACCGAATTTGCGGGCTGCAACGAAGTATTTTCGTAAAAAAACCCGGTTTCTGGACCACCATTATGGCTGATTACCAATTACCTATTACCGATTACCAATTACCTATTACCTATTACCCTTTCCCTCTAAAACTATGTTGACATCCACTGATTTTCGCGGGTTATTTAATGAGCGTTTTTGGCAAAATTTTCTTCCCATTCCCGCCGAAAATACCAGTGAAATCGGTTGGAAAACGCCTGATTTTGAATTACCAGATATGACAAATGGTCGTCTGGTAAGATTATCTAATTATAGAGCCGATCGCGCTGTTCTTTTAGACTTTACGCGAATTTTCACTGAAAAACAATATTGTCCTTTTTGTTATCCCCACATTAAAGCCTTAAACGCGAACTACGAAAAATTTACAGAAAAAGGCATAGAAGTATTACTAATTACGAGTACCGATGAAAGCCAAAGTCAAATCGTGGTGAGAGATTTAGGGTTAAAAATGCCCTTATTAAGTGATTCTCTTTGTCGAGTTTTTCGCACTTATAAAGTTGGTCAAGCATTAGGCGCACCCTTACCCGCGCAATTTATTTTAGATGTCGAAGGTAAAATTATATATAAACATTTATTTTCATTCCTATCCCCTAATGCTAGTATGGAGACACTCTTAGAAGTTGTGAATCAATTGGGATAGTCAACTCAAGAAACCCGGTTTCTTTTGGTAGAAAAACTGATATAAGGGTGCTACTCAAGAAACCCGGTTTCGGAAAAAACGCGTGATTTAATGTTTAATTTCTGTTTCGGTTAATTGGAGAGATCCTCGGTCGTACCCTTTTCTCCTATAATAAAGAGAGAAAATAGGGCCATGTATTGGGGAGCATCTCCTAATTGTAAATTGGTAGTGGGAGCGGAGAGCTCCCTATTAGAGCCCTAGGGAGCTCTCCGCTCTGATGCTCCGCACAGGCTACGCCAACCCACTACGGTTTTTTTTGCTTCTTTGAGATGCTCCCATGTCTTGTCCCTAGAGAAATCTGGATAGCCTTTTCAGTTGGCACAGGATAAACAAGCAATTAAGGAAAGAATATGTTTACGGCTTCCGACAACTCTATAACAATTATCATCGTACTAATCGCGTTAGGGATTTTAGGCTGGGGGTATTTCCGAGCCAAACCCTTTGGAAAACTAGGCATTCTCGGCTGGTTACAGTCAGTATCCCTGATGACTCCTTGGTTATTATTTTTTGGCTTATCCACCGTGGGTATCGACATTAATTTTGTTGGGGTTCTCATTCTTTTGGTTATTTCCACTGGATTATATATTTATCTGGGAAAATTATTGCGAGACGCGGGACAAGATGAGATTTTAAGATCGCGTGCTCAAGAAATGATTGATAAAAATAAAGAATCTAGCCCTAGTCAAGAATTACCTCAGATCGCGCAAACTTTGATCATTAAACCGCCGGAAATGATACCTGTGCCTAGCGAAGACTTAAAGCTGATGCAGGGAATATTTGGCATTGAAACTTTTTTTGCTACGGAAACTATTCCTTTTCAAGATGGGGTGATTTTTAAGGGCAATTTACGAGGGGAAGCCGAATTTGTCCATAACCGCTTATCTACCAGTTTAGAGGAACGATTACGCGATCGATATCGTTTATTTTTAGTAGAAAATCCTGATGGTAGACCGGTGGTGGTAATTTTACCAAGTAAAAACGATCCCAAAGAAGCTGCCATCAGCCAAAAAATCTTAGCGGTTGTGTTATTACTCGCGACTATTTCCACTTGTTTTGAAACCGGGGGAATTTTATTAGGATTTGATTTCTTTACCAACCCCTTAAGATTTCGAGAAGTGTTACCGATCGCGTTAGGAATTTTAAGCGTTTTAATTTCCCATGAAATCGGCCATCAAGTAATGGCAAGAAGTCATAATGTGCGCTTTAGTTGGCCCTTTTTTATACCCACTTGGCAAATCGGATCGTTTGGTGCGTTTAATCGTTTTGAGTCTCTTATACCGAATCGGAAGGTTTTATTTGATGTCGCGATCTCCGGGCCTGCGGCGGGTGGTATAGTTTCCTTTGTGATGTTAATAATGGGTTTATTACTTTCCCATGAAGGGAGTTTATTTAAGCTTCCCACAGACTTTTTTAAGGGTTCTTTATTAGTGGGAAGTTTGGCGAAAGTGGTATTAGGAGGAGCGTTACATGAAAAAATCGTTGATGTGCATCCTTTAACGGTGGTTGGTTGGTTAGGATTAGTGATTACCGCGATTAATTTAATGCCCGCGGGTTCATTAGATGGGGGTCGAATTATGCAGGCAATTTATGGCAGAAAAGTCGCGGGTTGGGCAACGGTGGCTACGTTTGTTTTTTTAGCGATCGCGTCGATTGTGAATGCAGTCGCGTTATATTGGGCAGTAGTAATTTTAGTAATTCAACGGAATCAAGAAAGGCCTTGTTTGAATGATTTAACGGAGCCAGATGACGCGAGGGCAGCTTTAGGGTTATTAGCCTTATTTTTGATGATTGCGACTCTGTTACCCTTAACACCCGCGTTAGCAGGACGTTTGGGTATTGGTGCTTAGTTGTAGGGGCAATCCCCCCGTGGTTGCCCTATCCCCCC